>Ga0207646_10000038_pt1 | contig 191168 bp, 184 predicted proteins | sample KBSK5502metaG_FD_184343 | JGI IMG/M metagenome (GOLD analysis project Ga0207646, IMG submission 184343) | Corn, switchgrass and miscanthus rhizosphere microbial communities from Kellogg Biological Station, Michigan, USA - KBS K5-50-2 metaG... | ecosystem: Host-associated > Plants > Roots >...
TCGGCATGGCGGTGCTTCACCGCTGATTGTGACCCAGCGACACGAATCGCGCGCGCCCAATGGAAGTTTGCTCAGGCGAGTTTGCCAGTACACCACGTCAGCCATACGGCGAGGTGAATGCCGGCGGGCGCCCTGAGGGTGCACAAGAGTCGTTTTGGAGTCGGCCCTTGCGACCAATTTCAGGCACCTCGATGTGGATTGTTGGGTCATGAACTCTCGAGTGGAGGCGAGAGAGCCGCCGGCCATGGCCCCTCACCGATGCCGGGGGTTGTTCGGCGCCCGCGAATCGCCTTTGGAGTCGCCCGGAGTTCCCGGAAGGCCAGCGGGCGCGCTGCGGGCGCGTTACGGGCGCACTGCGGGCGGATCGACCGACCGATTTCGGCCTTCTCGATGTGGATTGTTACTGCATGAACTCTGGCCACGGAGTCGAGCGAGACGCAGTGCCCTTTGCGCGTACAGCTGCACCGTCAACTCGGAGGCCCGGCCGGCGCACAAGAGTCGCTTTAGAGTCGGATCCGGGCGACCAATTTCGGCCACCTCGATGGGGATTGTTACTGCATGAACACGGCGCCCATGTCTGATTCCGGGGGTCAGACTCTGACCCCCTTCGAGGAAGCCATCGTCCAGACTGACGACCGGATCACTTCATCGGAAGCAAACGCCACTGGCGATGACGATGCCACCGCGCCGTCTTTCGCTCCCAGGCATTCGCGCCGGCGTGCGCTTCAGGAAGCGAAAGCCGGTGCGCAGCGCTCGCGAACTCGAAATGATCAGGCGAGCCAGGCAGGACGGTCTCCCGTACTAACTCATCCAATAGTCCTTCGAGACCTTCCCGCTCACGCCGACGCTCGTCCTTCACAGACACAGCTCACCAAACTCCATCGCTCACTCACCCAACGCGACCTGGTAATCCTGCAATCCCTCTACGACTATCGCTACCTCAACACGCTCCAACTCCAAGAGCTCTTCTTCCCCAGCCTTCGTTCCTGCCAGATCCGGCTCCACCAGCTCAAGACGCTCGGTCTGATCTACGTCTGGAAAGTCATCGAGACACCTGGCGTCCGTCGTCGCCATTCCATGAGCCTGATCTCGGCGCGGGGGGCCAGGGTGCTCGCCGACTGGCACGGCGACGACCAGCGCGCCTACGTGGAGCGCAGCCACGAGGCGCGCGATCACTGCTGGCACGCTGTCCACGACCTCGAGGCGAACCAGTTCTTCGTCGACCTGGTGAGCCGCAGTCGAGAGATACGCCGCCAAGGACTCCAGATCTGGGCTGGTGAGGAGCAGGTCCGCGAGGAGCGCAGGGAGCAGGCGCGTGAGATGAAGCAGCCAATACCCACGCCGGACGGGCGCGGGATCTACCGCGCCAATGGAGGGCGGATCTTCTTTGACCTCGAGTGGGATCGGGCCACCGAGTCGCTGCAGCGGATGCGCCAGAAGATCGCCTCCTACGTCGCCTACTTCAAGCACTACCGCGACGCAGAAGGGCACCACGTCCTGTTCGTCGTCCCCAACGACGAGCGCGAAGACAGCGTCCAGTTCGAGACCTGGCGGGGGCGGCCGAATTACAGCCTCGACACGTGCTGCAGCTTCTGGACCACGACCTCCGATCGTCTGCGCCGGTGGGGACCGCTAGGCACGATCTGGCTCAAGGTCGAGAACCGCGCCGAGAAACCCCCACCGATCGGAATCACCACAGTCGGTCAGCGAATCCCCTTCAGGCAGCTGCCGCCGATGGATGACAGCGATCGGTCGACTGATGACTGCATCGGCAAGCCATTCTGGTGGGAGCGCAGGCCGGGTGGAGGGCAGATCGCTTGAGGAGGCACACGGCCAAGCACTTAGAACTTTCGAGCGCACGGCCCCGAACGAAGGCGCCATCGACGCCGCCCGACCTGGCGCCGGAGATCGTTCAGGTGATCGCTGTAGTTGCGGAGATCATGCTCGAGCAGCGCCAAAGACGGCCAGTTGAAGGCAATTCAGTCGGGCGAATGATTCCAAATGATTCCGCCAAAAAGGAATCATTTGAAGACCCTCCGGCTGCGTGATCTACTACACACTGGTCGATGTACAATGCAGCTCATGTTAGTTCGCAAGCAGATCATCGTGCCGTCAGAGACGGACAAGAGGATCCGACGACTGGCGCGCCAGAAGGGGATCTCACAGAGCGCCTTGATCGTCGAAGCGGTGGAGGCCCTTCCCGAGACATCGACTCAAGTCGATCAGGTCCTCGCCTTCGCGGGCATCATCAAGGGTGCGCCACCGACGCTCTCAGAGGAAGTCGACGAGGTGGTTTACCGCTGAGGCGTGCGGGCGGTCATTCTGGATACCGGGCCGGTGATCGGACTCCTCTCGGAGGACGACGAGCACCACGCGGCTTCGGTGGCAGCGATCAAGGCCAGCGGCCGCAAGGGTCGGAAGCTCTGCACGATCCGCGAGGTTATCGGCGAGGCCTACACGCTGTTTCGCACGAGATACTCGCCGCACCGCTCCGCGGAGCCTGCTCTCGCGGTCCTGCGCTGGGCGCGCGACAGCGGCATCGAGTTGCTCGAGACCGGCGAAGGCGATCACCAGCGAGCAGCAGCAATCCTCGAGCGCTACAGCCAGCTTCGCCTTTCATATGTCGACGCTCTGCTGCTGGCGGTTGCGGAGCGAAATCGCATCGAGGAGCTCATCACGGTGGACATGCGGCACTTCAGTACCGTGCGCCTCGAGCATCGCATGACCGTGACTCGAGTTTGACGGTGATGAGATGAGCCGGCAGGACGAGTGGACACGCGAGACCGAAGCCGCTGCACTGGAGCGGTTGCGTAGCACCGCCAGCGCGCATCGCCCCGCACCGGTGGTCGCCGTCTACACCCGCCAGTCGGTCAGCGACTTCGATGCCGATGGACGTCCGCGCGGTCCCTCGCTGAGCCAGCAGTTGGACGCGGTCCTGCGACGCCCAGAGCTGGGAGGCCTCACCTTCGAGCATTTCGAGGATGCCGACCGTTCCGGCAAGGAAACCTCGAGACGGCCTGGCTACCTAGCGCTGATGGAACGCATCCGGACGATGCCGGCCAGCCAGATTGGCGCGGTTGCCTTCTACGACGCCGATCGCCTTCACCGCAACGACGTCGAGTTCTTCCGCTTCATGGCCGAGATGACCGAGCGCCGAATTCTGGTCTTCGACACCAATGGTCTGATCAGCAACGTCGATCGGCTCTCCTGGAAGATCAAGGCCATCGTCGCCCAGGAGGAGCGCGAAAAGGTGTCGAGGCGCGTCCGCGACAACCTGCGCTACCTACGACGCAATGGGCAGCTACTCGGAACGATCCCGCAGGGCTACCGCCGCGTCGATGGACGGATAGTGGAGGACCCCGATGCGGCACCAGCGATCAAAGAGATCTTCCGGCTCTACGCGACCGGCCGCTTCAGCTTGCGTTCTCTCGCCGAGCATCTCAACCGTTCGGGCATCAAGCCTTACCGCGGCCCCGATAAGGCGAACCACAACCGCTCGAAGGCAATCATCTTCACCGGCGACGTGCTCAAAGACCTCATCGGCAACCCGTCATACGTCGGCAAGATCCTCGTCGAAGGCGAGCTCGTCCAGGGCCTCCACCCGGCGCTGGTCGACGAAGAGACCTGGCGAGCCTGTCAGGACGTGAAGAAGCGCAACGTCAGGCGCACCAGCAAAGCCTGGACCAAACACACCTATCCGCTGACGCCGATCCTTCTATGCGCCCGCTGCGGCGGTCCGATGCACGGTGAGGCCGACAGCCGCAAAGGACGGATTCAGCGCTACTACGGCTGCCACGTCGCGCGACGGAACCGTTCCGCGGTCCATCCCTCTGGTCCGCGGTGCGATGCACGCATGTTCAAGAGCGAGCTGCTCGAGGATGCGATCCACCACGAGCTGTCGCAGCTGGTGCCTAGCGGCGAGATGCATGTCGCGCTGCGGAATCGCCTTCGCGCCGCCGGCCGGCCGACTTCATCGCGCAAGAGCACGGCTGCGGCAGTCCAGCGTCTGGCTGCCCAGCTTGATCGCGCCAGGAGACTCTTCGAGTACGGGGAGTACGACTGGGAGACGTTCTGCAAGCGACGTGACGAGCTCAACGAGCAGAAGCGTCAGCTTGAGAACGCGACTGAAGCTGGCTCGGTCGATGTCGAGTGGTGCGAGTCCCAGCTGCTCGACTTCACGACCGTATGGGAGAAGGCCGACTCAAGCCAGCGGGAGCGCCTCGTCGCAGGCATCTTCGAGCACCTCGAAGCCGAGGCTTTGCCGGAGGGTTCGCTGCGAGTGGTCGCCGTTCCTCGCGAGCCGTGGCGACCGTTTTTTGAGGGCTTGGTACTGGAGCGGGAGACGGGCTTCGAACCCGCTACCTCGACCTTGGCAAGGTCGCGCTCTACCAAGTGAGCTACTCCCGCTCGGCCCGAAGGAACGATTTTACCCGGCCGGGCCTGGCCGTCCCATCACGCCGCCAGCGGCGCCCGGCACGGCGTGAACCGGCGGCCCCACCGATCTCGGAGCGCGTTCACGCGCATAGCCGACTCGTGGAGGCGGGTTCGGTCCAGGCGGCCTGACAGGACTGCGGCGCGGACCGCGGCCAGCGCGTCCGCTTCGTAGGACGTGTCGCCGTTGCCCAGCAGCACCAGGTCGTTGCCTGCGGCCAGCGCCATCACCTCCGCTTCGGGCAGCGACCATCGTGCCTCGATCCCGCCCATGCTCACCGAGTCGGACATGATCACCCCGCCGAAGTTCAGCTGCGTCCGCAACCTACCGACCACCGCCGAAGAGAACATCGCCGGTGTGCTGCCTCCGCCCAGACCCGGCACGTACACCGCGGTCGTCATCACCGCGTCGGCGCCCGCGGCGATGCCTGCCTGGAACGCGGGCATCTGCACGCTCACCCATCGTGCCTCCGATTCGGGGTCGGTCGGGATTGCGATGTGTGGGTCACCCGGCGCGCCGCCCAGGCCGGGGAAGTGCTTCAGCGTCGCCCCCACCCCACCTTCGTGCAGGCCCTGCACGGCAGATGCGACCAGCGGCGCGACCACCGCGGGGTTCGAGCCGAACGAGCGGTCGCCGATAACCGCATCTCGCGCGTTGGTCCGCACGTCCGCCACCGGTGCGAGGTCCAGGCCGAGGCCCGCCGAGCGCAGCCCAATCGCAGAGGTTCTCTCGACGGCGCGCACGTGGTCGGCGCCGCCGGAACCGGCGACCAGCTGCGATGGTGGCGCAAAGCTCCCAAGAACCTGCGTGACAGCGCCGCCCTCTTCGTCGGTCATCAGGAGGATCGGATGCTCCAGGCACCACTGCGATGCGACCCAGGTCAGGCGGTCGCTCCACGACCTCAACCCCTCGGGCGTCGAGCCGAAGTTGGAGCCGAACAGCAGCACCCCGCCGACCTTTCCTTCACGCAACAAAGAGGCCATCACCGGCCCGATCTCGCCCCCGCGCGTCGAGATGACCAGGACCGATCCGATGTCCGCGTCGAGATCCCAGGCCGCCGGTGTTGAGCTCGCGATCGGCGTCGCGGGAAAGCTCAACACCGCAGTCAGGCGCGCCGCGGGCGGCCGGCCGATCAGCACGAATACGGCGAGCACCGCAACGACCACGATCAGAGCGAGCTGGGCCGGCCTCCTCCCCAAACCGCCGAAAGTCTAGCGGCGGAAGCGGTACCTCAGGCTGAGCACCACCATGCCCATCCCCCACAGCAGCGCCATCAGCGGCAGGATGAACGTCCCATTCAAGGGCGGCCAGCCCACGCCCTCCAAAAACCCGTAGCCGAATGTCGTCAACGCGGTCGCCGCCATCGAGAATCCCAGCGCCTGGACCTGGATCCGTTTCTGCACCTCGTCCAGCCGCGACAGGGCCCGAACGAACAGCCAGATCACGAGCCCGGCGGGCACCACCGGGATGAGTGCGACCGCGTACTTCCAGCTCACCGTCGAGTTGGCCTGCACGACCGTCACCACCCCCACCAGCACCATCAGGAAGGCCAGGATCGCGAAGGCGAACTGGATCTGCGCCTTGTAGGTCGTCCAGGTCGACAGGGGCGAGAAGGCCGGCCCGGGCGGTGACGCGAACGCCACGGGGGTCGGCACCTCGGTCCGGATGAACGGCGAGGCGGCATGAGTAAACAGCGGGTCGATGGGGCTCTCGGCCGGGGCCGCCGCCGCATTCGGGTCGTCGCTCACCGTCGGGGCATGGTAACGCGGCCAGCCCGGTATCTCAGTCTCCATAAGCCTCCCTGGCAGCCCTCTCCCCGGAGCGGGGAGAGGGGTGGCGGGTGTTACCACGTCACGGACTACTAACGCCCGGCCGTCTGCACCCGGTCGCCGATTGACCATTGACGCTTAACAGCTCTGGCGGCTATAAATGCTTCCGGCCGCGGGGCCGTCAGCCGTCCAGAGTCGCGGAGTAGTGGAGGAAGGTCGATGCGTCGGACTGTCCAGGTTGGGTTATCCGTACTCGCCGTCACCGTCCTTTTCGCGGGCGCCCTCGGTACCGCGTCGGCCCACACGGGAACCACCTATATGAAGGTGAAAGCAGCCCACGGCAACAAGCCGAGCAGGAGCAACAACCTCTCCTACCACGGCGGCTCGATCGAGCAGGCGGCGAAGGTCTACATCGTCTGGTGGGGCCCGCAGTGGTCGGGGAGCGGCTTCTCGACAGGCGGCTACAGCAGCGGCCAGGCCCAGACCTACGTCAGCGACTTCTTCGGCAACGTCGGCGGCAGCCCCTGGGCCAACTCGACGACCCAGTACTGCCAGGGCGTGGCCACCGGCACGACGCAGTGCGGATCGGCCGGCCTCCACCCCACCAACCCGGCCGGCGAGCTGGGCGGCACCTGGAACGACACCAGCGCCGTCCCCACCAGCCCGACCCAGAGCCAGATCGCGGCTGAGGCCTCCGCCCTTGCCGCGCACTTCGGCGGCGTCAACACCACCGCCGACTACATGGTCTTCACGCCGACCGGCCACTCCGAGAGCGGCTTTGGCACGCAGTGGTGCGCGTACCACAGCTCGAGCGGCAACCTCTCCTACGCGTACCTACCCTACCAGCCCGACGCCGGCGCGTCGTGCGGCATGAACTTCGTCAACTCGAGCAACAACGCGTACGGCAACGGCTACTTCGACGGTTTCTCGATCGTCAGCGGCCACGAGTACGCCGAGACGGTCACCGATCCCTACCCCAACAGCGGCTGGCTCGACAACCGGGGCGCGGAGAACGGCGACAAGTGCGCCTGGATCTCCTCTGGGCAGGGCGCGGCGTCGAATATCGGGCTCGGCGGCAACAGCTACGCGGTGCAGTCCCTGTGGAGCAACGCCTTCAACGCCGGTGCCGGAGGCTGCGTCCTCTCGTATTAGTCGTTGTCATCCGGCTCCGGTGACTCGGCCGGATGGTGCTTGGAGGAATGGCCATGGCCGTGGCTCTTCTTCTTCTTCTTGTTGGCCTCGTGCTTCCGGTCGGAGCTCTGACCCTGCTGCTGCTGTTGCGACTGGCCGGCGGCGGGGGAGGCCTCGAGCCGGTGCACCACGATCCCGCCGGCAAGGGCGCCGAAGATCAGCGCCGTGGCGACGATGAAGAGCCCGGTCATGCCCAGGCGGCGGAAAAGGTTGCCCATCTGGTCCGTTAAACCCGCCCCCGCCCCTGATCTTGCCTCACGCGCGAGAGGAGAAGTGGTCGACGTACTTCATGTCGCCCAGCTTCTTCAGCATCGCCAGGCCGGCCTCGGTCTCGACAGTGTCCCCGCTGAGCAACCCCCGCTCCGCCATGCCCCGGCCCAGCTGCGGCACCGCGCCGATCCGCTCCCAGATCTCGATCGCCTTCGACATCTCCGACACGTCGTGGTGGGCCAGCGCCCGCGCCCGCCTGGCCTGCGCCTCGACCAGCGGCACGCGCGTGCGCAGCGCCTTGGCGAGCGACTCGTCGAGGGTGTATTGCGAGAGCTGCTCGCGGCGGTCGCAGGCCAGCGACAGGCGGCGCTCGGCCGTTTCGGCGGGCGTGTTGCCGTGGAGGTAGGGGTCTTCATCGATGAACGCGTGCTCGCCCTGGATGTAGCCGAGCAAGACCCGATAGTGGTTGGCCGGCGGAAATCGGGACAGGATCGACTCCATCGCCTCCGTCGCGGCGCCGCTGAGGCGCGCATCGCCTCGGGCCCGTCCGATATCGAGCCCGACGCCGAAGCCTCGCAGCCCATAGCCCGCGGCGTGGCTGCCGGCGTCGTGCCACGACTCGACGCAGCGCCAGAACAGGGCGGTCGCTTCGGTCCAGCGGCCGAGCGTGAAGAGCGTCAGCGCGCGCCAGGCGTAGAGGTGCAGCGCGGGGTACGGCGCCTGGCCTGGCATCAGGCGCGCGACCATCGCGGCGGAGTCGCGTTCAGCCGTCTCGAGGTCGCCCATCAGGTACGACATCCACGCGACCATCGAGTGCGCGTCGAGGCGCTCGTACAGGCCGAGCCTGTCCTCGAACGCCGTCCGCTGCAGCGCGAGTTCGCGGGCCCGGGGGAAGTCGTTGAGCGAGGTGGCGGCGCCCGCGATTGCGTCGAGGGCGAGGCTCGCGAGGTCGTCGTCCTTGAGCTTGGTCGCGATCTCGAGCGCTTTCTTGGCGTTCTCTTCGGCCGCCGTGATGTCCTCCGGGCTCGGGTCGCGAAGTCCCTGCACCCAGAACGGGTAGAACGCGTCGGCCGCGAGAAAGCGGCCCATCGCTCCGCGGTCCGTGGCGCGTTCCAGAAGAGCGCGGCCGCGGGCGCGGAGGTCGGTCATCCACTGATCGGACGGGCGGTCGCCAACCGATCCCGACCAACGGGTCGACACCATCAGCATCCCCGCCAGGGCGCGCAGCTGGTCGTTCACCGATGCGCCGTGCTCCTCATAGCCCTCGAGGGCGAGGCGGTACTCCTCGAGCCCGCTGTCGCCGGCCGTCAGGTCGCCGATGCGCTCGTGCAGGTTGGGCCGCATCGCCGGCTCGACGAAGTCGAAGGACGCGCGAAGATGGCGCACCGCTTCGGGCGTCGCGCCGGCGGCCACCGCGACGTCGGCGGCGCACAGCAGCCACCTGGCCGCTCGCTCGCGGATCTGCAGCGTCGCGTCAGAGCCGGGCTCGAGCGCCGTGTACAGGACCGCCGCCTCGCGGTAGTGGAAGGCGAGGATCTCGGCCAGCGCCACCTCGCGCTGCCCGGCGTTCGACTCCACCCACTTCGCGGCCGCGGCGTGGAGCCTCGCGCGTTCGGAGCGCGGCAGCGTGCCGTACGCGACCTCCTGGATGAGGATGTGCCGGAACGCGTAGCGGTCGCCCTCGGCCGGCCGGATGAGGTCGCGGTCGGCCAGGTTCTCGCACAGCTCGAGCGCGTGCTGGTCGAGGCCCGGCTCGAGCGCGCCGACTCCGCTCGCCCGAAAGGCGCGGCCGAAGACGCTGCCCAGCTGGAGGACGCGCCTCTCTCTTGCAGGCAGGAGGTCGAGGCGCGCGAGCACCGTCGCCTGCACGGTGTCGGGCAGCCGCTCGAGCGAGCCGTGGTCGAGGTATGACCGCGCCAGCTCGCCGGCGTAGAACGGGTTGCCCTCGGAGCGCTCAGCGACGAGCTTGACGACCTCCGGCTCCTCGGTGTCGAGCAGGCACCGCACCAGGTCAACCGTGGCGCTGCTGCCCAGCGGCTCGAGCGCGATGGCGAGGTGATTGAGCCGGCCGCCGCCCCAGTTCGGCCGCCTGTCCAGCAGTTCCGGGCGCGCCAGCACGATCATCAGCACCGCAGCGTCGCCGCGCGGCTGCATCACGAACTCGGCCAGGTCGAGGAGGCTGTCGCTCGACCAGTGCAGGTCCTCGAAGACGATGACGAGCGGGTTCGTTCTGGCGGTCGCTTCCAGCGCGGAGCGCCATGCGGCGAACAGCAGGTTCTTGTCCGCGCCCTCAGTGCCCGCCTCGCCGATGGTCGCCGCCAGGAGTCGCGCGTCGCGGTCTGGATCTTCGACACCGATCCGCTTGAGCCAGATCCAGATCGCGTCACGGACCTTGCCCGGCGGCGTGTCCTCGTCGGTCCCGGTCAGGGTGAAGAGGACCTGGCGCATCGGCCAGTAGGTCAGCTGCTGGCCGTAGGGCAGGCACTGCGCGGTGGTGACGATCGCCTCCGGGGCAATACTGGGCAGCCAGTCGAGAAACTCCTCGACCAGTCTTGTCTTGCCCACGCCGGCGGGCGCGATGACGCTGACCATCGACGGCCGCTTCTCGGTGACGGCTCGTCGGGCCACGAGCTGCAGCTGGGCGTAGTCGTTCTCCCGGCCGATGAGCGGCAGGCGCTCGCGTCTTGGAGTCTTGGTCTTGCGCGGACCGACTACCAATCTGGCGGCGACCGGCGTGGACTTGCCGTGGGCCTTGATCTCCATCTCCTCGCCGAACTCGAAGTTGTTGGCGGCCCTCACGGTGCGGTCGCTGGCGAGGATCGCCCACGGCTCCGCGGCCTGCTGCAGCCGCGCCGCGACGTTGGTCGCGTCGCCGGTGATGAGGAAGTCGCCCGCGGACTGGTCGCGGCTGGCCACCACCTCGCCGGTGCTGACGCCGAAACGGATCGCGATCCGGCCGTCGAGCAAAGTGTCGGCCTTGATGCGGTCGCGCATGGCGAGCGCAGCGGCCACCGCGCGGTCCGGGTCGTCGCCGTGCGCGGTGGGCAGGCCGAAGACCGCCATCACCGCGTCGCCGATGAACTTCTCCACGGTGCCGCCGTGCTGCTCGACCGACTCGCGCGCGATCGCGTAGTAGCGGGCGAGCAGTCGGCGCATCTCTTCCGGGTCGAGCTCCTCGCCGAGCGCGGTCGAGCCCGCCATATCGGCGAAGAGGACGGTGACAATGCGGCGCTCTTCAGTAGAGACGGCCATCGGGCGCCTAGCCTACCAACCCGGTTTGCAGTTCATCGAGAGGTGACGCTCCGGATCGTCCGGACGAAGCGACCCGACCTCCGTGCCGATCCCCGGATAGTCCGGACTATCCGGGAATGGGACGCTCAGGCCTTCAGAAGCGTGTGAATCAAGGTGTCGCCCAACCACTCCTCGTAGCGGGAGGGGCTCCATCCGCGATCGAAGACCAGCTGCGTATAGACGTCGGGGCCACATAGCGCCCAGATGGTCGCCAGCGCATCCGCCGGCGAGACGCCCGTGCGCAGCCGCCCGCTTCTCTCCAGGCGTTTCGCCACGCCATACTGGACCATCCCGCTCAATCGCTGCTCTTCCCTGTCGCGGTAGTGGGCGAGCAGGCCCGGGTCACCTGACTCGCGCAAGAAACGAAGCAGGTCCGCGCACAGCTCATAGATGAGGCGACTGACGCGGGCGGCCGTCCGAAGCGCCGTATCGGGATCGGCCGCTGGGTCCAGCTGCTCGAACAGCTTCAGGGCGTCGGCGACGTGAGGAAAGCCGATGTCGACCAGACGCTGCGCCAGCCGGGCCTTGGAACCGAAGATCGCGTACACGGTCTGGTACGCCACGCCCGCTTCCGCCGCGATGTCTTCCATGGTGACGCTGCTGTAGGTGCCGGTGACGAGGAGTCGCCGGGCCGCGTCCAGGATCCGCGTGCGGGTCTGCTCCGCCTGCTCCCGACGCAAAGCGCCGTTGTAGCTGCGCCGGACCTTGACATCCCGGGCCATTGCCGATAGGGTACCACCATCAATCAGAGGTCGCCTCTAATCAATTTGGGCGAGCCTCGAAGGTGGGTTGGGAATGAGCCGTTCAGTCAGGCGTACCGAGGTCAGTGGCAGCGAGGCGATCGGCGCCGTCTTCGAGCCGGAGGTGGAATCCGACCACTTCGCCGTGATGCTCAGCGGGTCGTCCGGCGGGATTCCAGAGGCTCCCGCCCGGAGGCTGGCCGAGAACGGCGTCACTGCGTTCGCCCTCGGGTACTTCGGGGCGCCTGGGCTGCCCACCGACCTTGTCGAGATCCCGCTCGAGTCGCTCGCTCGGGGCATCGAGCTGTTTCGCGATCGCTTTGCGGGCACGCGGACCGTTGGCGTGGTCGGGATCTCGCGGGGCGCCGAGCTTGCCCTGCTCCTCGCGGCGTACCTGGGCGACGCGATCGGACCGGTCGTGGCCGTCGCTCCATCTCACGTGGCCTGGTCGGGGCTCAAAGCCCCCGGTCCGGGCGATCGCCGAACCACGAGTCCCGCCTGGACCTGGCAAGGAGCCCCGCTGCCCTTCGTGCAGTACAAGGCCGCCATCGAGATGGTGTTCAACGAAAAGGGCCTCCGCGTCGACGTGTATCACGACCTGGCCAGCTTCGATCCTGCCGAAATCGACGCGGCGCGAATCCCGGTCGAGCGAGCGGTGGGTCCGATCCTGCTGCTGTCCGGTGACGACGACCACATGTGGCCCGCCACGCCCATGGCAGGCGAGGCAGTGCGCCGCATGCAGGATCACGGACGCGGCGCCGACGTGACCAACGTCGTCTACCCCGGCGCCGGCCACATCTTTCTCATGCGGGATTTCCTGCCCCCGGCCGGTGCGGTCAACGCGCCGCCCTTCGACTTCGGTGGAACCGCGGAAGCGGACGAGGCTGCGAGCAGGGACGCGTGGCAGCGAGTTGTGACATTCCTGCAAAGCTCTCGACAGCTGAGCGGGCTGGGTGCGGCGGAATGAGAAGGCTGGGCCGGCTGCTGCTGGAGAGTCTTTGCTACCTGGACCCGATGGGTTACTACTTAGCCGGCCAACCCCGCTTCGTAAGCCAGGATGACCGCCTGGACGCGGTCGCGGAGGTCGAGCTTGTCCAGCAGGTGGGCGACGTGCGTCTTCACAGTCGTCTCGCTGACGTGGAGTCGCTGGGCGATCTCCGCATTCGTCAGGCCGCGCGCCACCTCCTGTAGGACCTCACGCTCGCGCTCGGTCAGCTTCTCCAGCTCCTTTGATTTGTGCGGTATCGGCTCCGGGCGTTTGGCGAACTCCTCGATCAATCGCCTGGTCACCGAAGGGGCGAGCAGCGCGTCGCCCTGCGCGACGACGCGAATCGCCTTGATCAGGTCCTCTGGCGGCGCCGCCTTCAAGAGAAACGCGGACGCGCCCGCGGCGAGTGCGTCGAACACGTACTCGTCGAGCTCGAAGGTGGTGAGGATGACGACACGCGTGCTGCTCGCGATCTGGCGCGTCGCCGCGATGCCGTCGAGGCGGGGCATGCGGATGTCCATCAGCACGACGTCCGGATGCTCTTTGCGCACGAGGTCGACGGCCTCCTGGCCGTCCGCCGCCTCGCCCGCGACCTGAAGGTCGGGCTGGGACTCGACGATCATGCGAAAGCCCGCGCGGACCATCGCCTGGTCGTCCACGATCGCGACGCGAATCAATTCTTGTACGGAAGCCTGGCGTGCACGGTGAATCCGCCGAGCGGCGTCGATCCAGTTCCCATCTTGCCGCCGAACAGCGCGACCCGCTCACGCATTCCAATCAGGCCGTGGCCGCTCGACTCGGTCGATTTCGCACCGCCTCCGTTGTCGCTGATCGTCAGGGTGAGGCCCTCGCGCTCGTAACCGATGACCACCTCGACCCGGCTCGCGTTGGCGTGCTTGAGCACGTTGGTGATCGCCTCCTGGACGATCCGGTAGGCGGACAGGTCGACCGCGGCCGGTAGCGGCCGCCTCTCACCAGAGACCTTCAGCGTTACGTCAATGCCGGCCTCGCGAGCGGGTTTGAGCAGCGCATCGGCCTCGTCGAGCGTGGGCTGCGGGGCCAGCGGAGCGCCGGGACTCTTGCGCAGCACGCCCAGCAGACGGTTGAGCTCGGCGAGCGTGTCGCGCGCGCTCTGCTCGATCGACTCGAGCGCCTCCTTGCTCGAGCTGCCGGACACACGCGCGGCTCCGGCCTGGATCGCCATCGCGCTGACGTTGTGCGCCACCACATCGTGGAGCTCGCGCGCGATGCGCAGTCTTTCCTCCTCGGCAGCCTGGTCGCGCTCCTGCTTGTGGCGCGTGACGAGGTCCTGAAAGAGCTGGCGGCGCGAGCGGATGTAGTCGCCGATCACCCAGACGATCAGGGTGATGACGCCCGCCGGAAGAAGCTTGCGCGACGTGTTGAAATCGTTCAAAAGCAACAGCGCCACGGCGCCGATGACCATCACGATCGCGACGCTGACGACAAATAGACGCGCCCTGCCTCGGTCGTAGACCGAGACCGCGTAGACGGCGAAGGCGAGGGCGGGGGTCGACGGCTCGCGGTCGGGTGCGATCGCGAAGGCCACGATCATCGTGACGACGACGACCAGGAGCACCAGGAGAGGCTGGGTGCGCCGCCAGAAGAGTACCGTGGCCTGCACGAAGACGAGGAACAAGATGGCGGCGATGACCGACTGCCGGTAGAAGGTCCCGAGCAGGCTCAAAGCTGGGCCTACGAAAGTGAAGATCACGATAACCGCGTCGATGAGCCGCGGCCGGCCCGTGATCCATGACCACGGCCGGCCGCGCGATGGTTGAACGCGAACCTGCTGGCTTATGTGACGTCCCTCAGCCGGAGAAGCCCGGCGGCGACGATGACCAGGCCAATGCCGTAGGCCGCGAGCACGAGAACAGCGTGCTCGGCGGTGATTGCCGGCGCGACGGTCCGGCCGAAGGCCGGGGACGTAAAGCTCTGCGCGAGCGCGGTCGCGTTCTGATTGACGAACTGCTCGGTGACCCATTTGTACGCGCCGTTGTTGATCAGGTCGATGAACCGGACGGCGATGATCTCCACCGCGAGGACGTAGATCAGGCCGATCCCGAGCGCGGCCGCCGGCTGCCGCAGCAGCGTGCCGATCGCCATGCCGATCGCGCCGTTGACGAAGAAGATGAGCCAGATCGCACCCATGCCCTTCACCACGTCGATGGCCGCGGGCCAGGTGAGCGCGTGGCCCTGGAACGATGCCACCACGACGCTGCTCGCCGCGCCGACGCCGAACAACACCAGCGTGATGATGAGCATCCAGGCCGCGAATACGAGCACGCGTCCCGCCCAGACGGTGAGGCGGCCCGGGCCCTGCGTGAACATGGTCTTCGTGGTGCTCCAGCCGTACTCCGAGCCGGTGAAAAGTGCGCCCACGACGATTGCCATCGCGGCCCCAATCGGAAAAGCAGCACCCATGACGAAGTTGACGACCTGGTCCGGGTACAGCGTCAGGATGTTGGCAGCCCTCTCCGCTGATCCGGGATGAAGAGCCAGGTACCAGTTGACGGAGTAAATCAGGACTGTGATGCCGGCGATGATGCCCGACGACACGAGGAAGGCCGGTCGAAATCGACTCTTGCGCCATTCGGCTTTGATGGTTGCGATCATGATCCCTGCTTTTCTCCTGTCAGCTTGAAGAACACTTCCTCCAGCGATCTTTCAAATGGGCGTAGCTCGCTGACGCCGATCCCGGCGCCGACAAGCTGGCGGTTGATCTCGACACTGTTTTCCGGTCGGGTCTTGAGGTGGATGGCGCCGTCCCGGCGGCTGACCGTCTCGGGCCCGAACATCTTCGTCAGCAGGTCCTGCGCCTTGTCGATCGGCTCAGCGCGAACGAGCACGCCCTCCTCGCCGAGCAGCTCCTGCACGGTCGACTGGGTGACGAGCTTGCCGCCGCTGATCACGCCGACCCGGTCGCAGATCTGCTCGACCTCGCCGAGCAGGTGGCTCGACAGCAGCACGGTGCGCTCGCCCTGGCCGATGTCCTTGATCAGCTTGCGCATCTCGGCCATGCCCTGCGGGTCGAGGCCGTTGGTGGGCTCGTCGAGGATGAGCAGCTCGGGGTCCTTGAGCAGCGCGGCGGCGACGCCGAGACGCTGCTTCATGCCGGTCGAGTACGTGCCGAACTTGCGGCCCGCGCGCGAGCTGAGCTCGACGATGTCGAGCACCTCGTCGACGCGCTTCTGGCTGACGCTCGCCAGGTCGGCGACGACCCTCAGGTTCTCGCGGCCGCTGAGGTACGGGTAGAAGCCGGGCGACTCGATGAGCGAGCCGATGCGCGCCAGCCCCGCGGGCGAGCCCGGCGTGAGGCCGGCGACGGTTGCCGTGCCCGAGGTCGGCCTGATGAGGCCGACGAGCATGCGCAGGGTCGTGGTCTTCCCCGCCCCGTTGGGGCCGAGGAAGCCGTAGACCTCGCCACGCCGCACGCTCATGTCAACGGAGTCGACGGCGAGGACTCCGCTTCCATATCTCTTGGTGAGACCGTGGGTCTCGACGATCGTGGTGTTTTCCATGACCACTACGCTAGGTCCCGCGGGGCGCCGCGTCGTCAGCCGCTAGATCGATCTTTAGCCTCATCCTCGAGGACGAGGCTTCACTCCCACGTTTGCCGGGAAATGCGGGTTACGCCAAGACTTCAAACCCGCATGCGCCGGCAAGTGGGGAGTTGAAAGGGGTTCAAAAACACACGCCTGTTTACCGTTAAGTAGCGCTCAATTGCCACGTCACGGCGCGCGGTTCGCCGCACAACTGGGAGGGGGATCATGCAGCGGATCAAATGCCTACCACTGGTGGTTCCGTTGGCTTTCGCCCTCCAACTGGTCCTGGCTGTCACCGCGTCGGCCCAACCCGGCAACGGCCTGCTGGCGGCGGGCGACTACCACATCACAACGCAGACCGCCGACTACTTCTCCTGCTGCGGGGACCCATCTCTGCCAACCCTCAGCGTCAACGTCAGGGACACCACCACCGTCGCCAACCCGTTGGTCGGGCCCTCGATGGTGACTCACGAGACCGACGTTGACGTCTTCGCGTGCGGCGGCTCGAACTTCATCTGCGGCGGCGGGTGTTTCATCGCGGGCGCCGGGGACTTCACCGGCGGCGGGTTATCGGCCGCGGCGCTGAACACCCGGTTCGACCCGGCGACCTCGCTTCCATGCGAGAACCGTCCCGTTGGTCTGCCTGCTTTCACAGTCAGCTTCAACTGGTCGGGTACTGGCCCGGTCGGAAGCACCAGGAAAACGAGCCAGTACTCCTGCGTCGGTTACACCGCCGAGGTTCAGACCCTGAGCAGCAACGTCAAGGCGACATCGAGCGCCACGTTCTCGCTTGCGAGCGGTTCGCTCCCCACCGATAGCGCCGGCCTTGGCAGCATCGATCAGCGCTGGCATGCGCAGGGCGATGCTCAAGACGCATGCCAATCTTTTGGGCTGGGAGGAGTAGGAGGTAAGGGCGCAGGTGGCGGCGGGCCTACAGGCAACGGCGGGTTCGAGCTGGCGGTTCAGAACGCTGGGGCGAACATCCCCTTCGGATTTATCAACCTGGCCACTGTGACCAGGGTCACCAGGCCCACCGGAGCTCCACCCACCACGTTCCACGACACTGAGCTGACGGTCGTCTCCTTCGGCTTTCCATTCTTCGCGTACTGCTACGTCCTTCAATCGCCCAACACGTTCTCGTTTGGCAGCGGCCTTTCGAGCGCGTCCGTCAACGCCGCGATCGACCAGAACACTCCCGCCTGCGTGAATTTCCCCAACTCCCCATTTGTCCCCTTCACCGCGAACCTGACGTGGACCGCGGCGGGACCGCTTGCCTCCATCCAGAGCACGGCAATCTCCGATTGCGGCGCGTTCCACCAGGTCACCTTGTCCACAGATGCGACAGATCCGGCCGGCGCGACCGGGAACGTTTCAATCCTTGGCGACATCTCCAGCCCCCAGTCATCGATCAACTCGAGTGACCACCGATTCGAGGACATGGGGACCGCTCCCCAAGGCTGCCTCCTGCGTCCCTGACGTTCTCAGCTGACGCCACGCCACCATCGCCAGCCACGTCCAGCCGGCGATGATGGCGATGCGCTGCACGAAGCCGGTCGGTGCGTTGGGCAGGGAGCCGGACGCGTCCGCGGCCGAAAAGACGTTGCCCGCGATGAAGCAGGCGAGGATCAGCAGGCCGACGCCCACCGAGTAAAGCGTCCAGCGCCCAGCGCCCCGCTCGGCTGCGAAGTGCCACGCCATGACAAAGGCCGCGGCGGGGAGGAGCGTGAAGGCGGCCAGGCCCGCCAGGCCGTGGATCAGGCCGTGCGCCGTGTGCACCGGGGCCGCGCCGACCGGGTAGCCCAGGGCTGGGTCGGTCACGAAGATTCCAGCCACGAGAAGCGACGCGCCGAACAGCCCGATCAGCAACGGCCCGCCGATCGAGCCGCGGCTGCCGCGGATGGCGTAGCGCAGCCCGATCGCGAAGGCGATGACGAGCGCGCCGCAGACCAGGAAGTTGACGACCTGCGCCCAGCCGCCGTCGCCGGTGGCCAGCTGGCTCACGAAGTTTCGCCACTGGCTGTAGCCGGGTCGCGTGAAGCCTTCCAACAGGAAGACGACGATGAAGAGAAGCGGACCGACGATGCCTGCGTAGAGGAGCTTTCTCATGCCGGCCAACTTAAAATTGTCACGACTTCTTGTCTTCGGCCCGACGGCCGATTTTCGGTCTCATCCTGGAGGACGATCCCAGATGGACGAAATCTCGATAAGTCACTACATCGCGACCACGTTCACGGGCGTGGACGTCGTGGTCGCATCGCGCGAAAACGGAGCCCCCGAAATGGCGTGGGGCGACAGCTTCTTCATCTACGACCCGAATCGCGACCTCGAGGAATCGCGTCGCTTCCCGTTCGCGACGATCGTGACGCAGGACTACGGAGAATTCGACAACAAGTCGAACCTCGTCCGGCCGGGCGTCTTCCGCCTGAACATCGGCGTCAGCAAGGAGACGTTCACCAAATTGTTCGATCCCACGCAAGTGCATGACTTCGCAGCGCTCGACCGGCTGATGCCCCACCCCGAGTACGGAGCCAATCACTTCGTGTGCGTGCTCAATCCGAGCGACGCGACGTTCGAGGCGGTCAAGCCGCTCTTGAACGAGGCCTACGAGATAGCTGTCAAACGAGCCGCGCCGAGAACCCAGCGATCACATCGGCTGCGCGCCGGCAACTAGGCCGGGCCACACGGCGACCGCAAGGCCGCCCGCGATGCACGCGACGCCGACGATCCTAGGCAGCAGCTCGCCGCGGCGCACGTTCTTTTCGATGAAGAAGACCACCGCGAAGAGAGCCATCCAGGCGATGTTCATGAGGCCGAGCACGGCGAGCACCGCCATCAGCGCCCAGCAGCAGCCGAGGCAGTACAGGCCGTGCGACGCGCCCGCTGTAACGGCGGCCGGCAATCCACCGCCAAAGTTGTGGGTCATGACGAAACCCAGCGGCGAGCGGCATGCGCGAAGACACGCGTCCTTGAGCGGCGTGAGCTGATAGATCCCGGCCACGATGATCACGGCGCCGCCCAAGCGCGGCAGCCACGACGGCGCCGTTATGAAGAACTGATTGAGCGCCTGGAGCACGACCAGCGGGACGAGGCCCACGGCGGTCCACACCATCAGGTAGCCCGTGACGAACGCGGCCGTAGGCAAAACACCGTCGCCGCGTGCCCGCGTGACCGAGGCGAAGGCGAGCGTCATCGGCGCGACCGACGGAAACATCATCGCGACCATCATCACGAGCCACGTGATGAGGAACAGCCCGGCGCCCATCATGGCCAGGCCGCCCATCGCCATCGAACTGGCCTGCCCGATCGTGAAGACCCAGGCGACCGCAGCGCAAGCCAGCAGCGCGACGACGATCGTCGCGGCGAGAGGCCTGGGCAGCGGCGCGACCTGCTGCATCCGTGCCGTCAGGCAGACCAGCGGAAAGGCGCTGAGAACGCGCTCTTGCCGCTGTTGTGAAACTCCATGCCAAATGCTTTGATGCGAGACTCGGTCGGCCGCGCGACCGTCAGCGTCGTGTTCGACGGATGGAAGACGTTCACGAGCTGGGTCGGCTGGTCAAGCCCCTGCGGCGTGTAGTCCTCGACCTCGACGCTGATGTCGTGACCGATCTTCACATGGTGCTTGTGGCCGCTGTCGCCGTACTCGATGGGATGCTGCTCGATGCCCAGCACCTCGCCGATCAGCGGCGCGAGGCTCGCCATCGGGCCTCCCGTCGCGCCGGAGAAAACGCCCGCCAGCTTGTCGGCCTGCTCCTTGGAAGCCTGGTCGTCGATGATCAGGCCGACTCGCCAGTTGCCGTCGAGCATCTTCGCGGGCGCGTCAGCCACCACCGACACGCTGTGCCCGCTGACGTCCACCCCGTCGATCTCCCCCTTCTCGACGTGGTAGTTGAGGATCACCTGGCAGCGGTCCTGGGTCGCCGGCGAACCGAAGCTCGTCACGCTGCAGGGGCAGGCAAAGTCGCAGTTGCAGTTCTCGAAGTAGGTTCCCTCAAGCGTCCAGCTCATGGACACGCCCTCCTCAAGTGCTTCCGGGAGCGAGCAGAGCGTACTACGATCCTGGCGTGAGCCCCGCCCCGCGCGGACCGATGAAGATGCCGAAGCCGAGCGAGGCGGCGAAAGCCGCGTTCGCCAAGGTCGTGCCGGACGGGCCGGGCATCACACTCAAGCCGATGTTCGGTCAGCTCTCCGCCTTCGTCAACGGCAACATGTTCTGCGGGATCTTCGGCGAGGAGCTGATGGTGCGCCTCCCCGAGGAGGAGATCGCGAAGGTCAAGAAGCAGGGCGGCCACGACTTCGAGCCGATGGCCGGGCACAAGATGGGCGGCTACGTCGTCGTGCCGGGCGACTGGCGCGCCAAGCCGCCGACGGCGCTGATCAAGCGCGCCCTCGAAGAGACGCGCAAGATGCCGGCGAAAAAACCGAAGAAATAGCTGCCGCGATTCGGCCTCGTTGTATCCACCGACGCGTTTCAAGCCGGGAAATTCAGCTTCGCTGGCGTCAGCGGCGCGTAATCGGACAGCCTGCATCGGAGGCAGGGTTAGCGGCGGCGGCCCTTCTGCTGTACCGGCTTGCCCCGCGCCGGCTGGGAGTCGACCACCGGCTGCGCCGCCCCCCCACCCGCCCGGGCTCGCTTCGCGAGCCGGGGCACCCTCCCCATAAATGGGGAGGCGAGTTCTTTGGCTAGCGGCGCTTGCCCTTCTGCGGGGTGGGCTTTTGGGTCGGTTTTTGGATCGGCTTTGACTGCTGCGCGACCACAACTTTCGTCGCGACAACGGGCTGAGGCTCTGGCGTCGGCTCGGGCACGGGAATGGGTTCGGGTTCGATCGCCTGTGGCGCCTCGACAGGCTTTGGCGCCTCGACCGGCTTCGGTGCCTCGACGCTGTGCTTACCCATTGACACCCGTCCGCTGAAAGTCGCGCCGTCTTCGACCGTGAGCCGCCCCACGCGCACGTCGCCGGCGATCAGAGAGGCATCCCTCCCGACCACGAGCCGGTTGTACGCCGTCACCTGGCCGTTCACCTTGCCGCCCCCGGCGATCTCGATGTCACCCGTCGCCTCGAGCTCGCCCTCGACCGTCCCGGCCACGCGCAGGTCGCCCTCGATGAACAGCTGGCCGACGAGGCGATCTTTCGGACCGAGGACTACCGAGTTGCGCTGACCGTTCGAGACGTGGTCCTCGGGGACCGGGGTCGGAAGCCTACTGGCCGGACGCCTGGTGCTCAAAGTCGCCCATCCGAACATGGCCGTTCATCGTCGCGCCGTCGTCGATCTGCAGCCTGCGGACCTGGACGTCGCCGCTGAGCCGGCCGTTCCTGCCCAGGGTCAGCTTGTCGCGCGCCGTGACCTGGCCTTCGACCGCGCCCTTCACCGAAACGTTCGAGGCTTCGAGCAGCGCTTTCACGTTGGCGCCGTTCGCGACGTCGATGTTGCCAGTCACGCGCAGCTCGCCCTCGACGCGGCCGTCGGCGTGCACCGAGCCGTCGTAGATGAGCTTGCCTTCCAGGATGTCTCCCGGACCCATCTGAAACTGCTTTTTCCCATCGCGCTTGATCTCACCGTTCTCAGCAGAAGCCGTGCCTTCCGCTACCGCGTCCTGGACGTCCATGCGTCACCCCCGACTTGGAATTCAGGCGCTAAAGGTTAGCCGACAATGGCTGCCTTTCGAGGATAGGAGTGTATAGATATCGCCAGGCAACTATGTCTTGCCGACTCGCACGGACTCGATCGCGCGTTGGAATCCCGCGAGCGAGCGCTCGACCATCGCGTCGCTTGCGGTGAGCGAGAGCCGAAACCATCCCGGCATTTCAAACATGCGCCCCGGCAGCACGAACACGTCCTCGTCGGCCAACTGGTGCGTGAAGGCGAGGTCGTCGGCGATCGGAGACCGCACCATCACGTAGAAGGTGGCCTCCGGCATGACCGCTTCGTAGCCCATGCCGGTCAGCGCGCCGCTCGCCTGCTCGAGGTCCCCCATCGCGTACTGCATGAGCGCGTTGGGGAACGCGTAGCCGACCGCCAGCTGCGCCACGAACAGGGCCTCGCGCAATTCCTCGCGGTCTGGCATCGAAGGGGGCATCGCGATGTAACCGATGCGCTGACCGGGCGCGACGAGCGTCTTGCCGTACGTATAGATGAGAAACGAGCGGTCGTAGTACTCGAGCGGCGAGTGGAACTCGCGGCCGTCGTAGAGGATCCGGCTGTACGACTCGTCGGAGATGAGATAGATCGTTCGGTGCGCGGCTTCGAGCACGTGAGTCAGGCGCTCGAGCTCGTCCGGTGTGAAGACCCGGCCGCTCGGGTTGTGCGGCGAGTTGACGATGATGGCGCGGGTCTGCGGCGTGATGTGCCACTCGATCGCGTCGACCGGAAGCTCGAACTGCGGCGGCGTGAAATCGACGCGCACGGGCGTCGCGCCGCACGACAGGATCATCGGGACGTAGAAGAACCACGGCGGCGAGAGGTAGATGACCTCGTCGCCGGGATCGAGCACCGCGCGCAGCGTCGAGGCCAGCGCGCCGAACGCACCCGTCGTCATCGAGACGTCCTTCGAGTCGAATTCGATGCCGACCCGCTCGCGCAGCGACTCCACGGCGACCTTGATGGCGGTCGGGTCGCTGAACTTGTACGCGAACCAGTCCTTGTCCTTCGGCTCCGCCCACTTCGTCAGCGCGCGCTGGATCTCGGGCAGCGGCATCTCCTGCGGGTTGCCGAACCGGAAGTCGCACGCCCCGGGCAGCATCACGCGCCCCGCATACGTCTCGTCGCCGACGTGGCTGAGCACGGGCTCGAGGTACTCGATCATTGCTTTGACCGCCCGCGAGTAGGCGCTCACACGAACTCTCCGAGCAGGCCGGCCTCGGTCAGCCCGGCCGCCCGCGACGAGACCGTGACGTAAGGCTCGTGGCCGTAGCCGCGCTGCATCAGGTGGGGATGATCGCGGATCGCGATCCGCCAGTCCTCCAGCTGCGAGCGGTGGCAGTCGATCGCGCGCAGCTTCATCATCACCTCGTCGGGGTCGAGCTCGATCACCGCGTCGACCTGCTCCTGCGCAATGAGCGGCAGCGAGTGGTTGCCGCCTGTAAGGCGCATCGCCTCGTGATAGAACTCGGCGACCTGCCGGTCGATCGCGACGTGGTACAGGGCGGGCCGGTCGCCCTCCGTCATCGCGGCCACCGCTGCGTCGGTGCAGGCGCCCATCGCGATGTGGTCCGGATGGCCGTATCCGCCGTCCGGGCCCCACGCCACCACCGCGCGAGGTCGCAGCTTCGAGATCCGCTCCCAGACGCGCTGAGTGATCTCCTGCTGGTCGGACTGAGGCACGCCGCCGTCGGGGTAGTCCCACAGCTCGACGCCGCTCAGCGCGAGCGCGGCCGCCGCCTCCTCGAGCTCCTTCGCCCGGATCTCTGCGAGGTCCTCCTTCTTCGCGCCTGGAGGCTTGCCCATCCATCCCGCCTCGCCGTACGTGGCGCAGACCAGGTGTGTGGCGATGCCGTTGCGCGTGTGGCGGAGGATGATGCCGCCCGCGCCCATCGATTCGTCGTCGGGGTGCGCCATCACGACGAGCAGGCCACCCTTCTGTTCGTCCATTACGCCGAACTAGGGTAGGCGGTCTTCGATCTCCCACGCGTGGTCGAGCGCGTGCCACGCGGTGCGCCGCACCGCGTATGCGACCGGCCACTTTTCGCTGCGGTTCGGATTGCGGAAGCTCTCGAGCAACGCCTTTCGGTCCGGCTGCTTGAGGCGAAGCCCGATGGCGCTCGCGTAGGCGAGCTCGGCGTCCAGCACGTGCTGGTACATCTTGTCTCGGTCCCTGCCGCCCCCGCGCGGACCCTTGCGCAGCTCTTGCGGCGCTCTGGCGCGGACGTTGTCGAGGTACTTCCAGCAGGCTTGCATCAGCGCGACCATGCGCACGATCTCTTTCGGCGTCATCTTGTTCGATTCGGCTCTGGCGGGGATGCCCGGCGCGCCGAAGTCGGTGGTGGCGTTGCCCTTCAGCCGCTCGACGACCTCGAAGCGGGTCGCGTCACCTCGAAAATCGACCCGCGCCAGCTTCGCAACCGGCGCGTAACGAGGCGCGTACGCGGCAAGGTTGGACAGGGCGGCGGCCTCGTCCCTGCCCGAGCGGCACCACCCGGGCCAGCCGGCGGCACTCGCGAAGGTGCGCTTGCCGCCGACTTCCAGATAAACCCGGGTCACATCGACGAGCTTAACTACCGAACGATCAGGTCTTCTCGGCCGCCTCCTGGGCTGCCGACTCGCCGGCCTCGTGGGCCGCGGTCTCGTTGGACGGGCCGCTCCCCGGACCGCCGTGGTGGGCGGTGCCGTTGTTCTCGGCCGCTTCCTGCGCGGCGGTCTCAGCCTTCTCGTGGGTCGCATCCTCGTTGGACTTGAAAGTCGGGCTGGGCGAGGCAGCGGTGAGTGCTGCGCTGGCCGGGGTCAAGGTCGATCGCGCCAGCACGGTCGCGCCGAGGACACCACCGAAGACCATCGCCGCGGCGACGACGGACGCAAATAGGAAGACGCGGGTTCTATCCATGGCGCGATCTTCTGGCCCGAACCTCAAAACAGGCTTGGATTCAGGTGAGACTTTTCGAGGCTCTATCGTTGAGCGCGAGTTGAAGGTCATCGAGCCCGCCACCGAGAGGGTCCTCGCCGAGGTCGCCGAGGCCGGCATCGAGGACGCCGACCGGGCGGTCGCCCGGGCCAGGGCGAGCTACCCCGCCTGGCGCGCGGTCACGCCGCACGACCGCGGCGCGCTGCTCCGCCGGTTCGCCACCGCCGTCGGGGACCACGCCGAAAAGCTGGCCCAGCTCGAAGCGCGCAACGTCGGCAAGCCGATCAGCGACGCGCGCGGAGAGGTCGGCATGGTCGTCGACGTCTTCAACTACTACGCGGGCGCGCCGGAGCGCCTGCTTGGCAGCACGATCCCGATCGCGGGCGGCGTCGACATGACGTTCCGAGAGCCGCTTGGCGTGGTCGCCCTGATCGTGCCCTGGAACTTTCCCATCGCCATCACGTCGTGGAAGGTGGGGCCCGCGCTCGCGGCCGGCAACACGATCGTGATCAAGCCGGCGGCGCTGACGCCGCTGACCGCGCTCGAGCTCGAGCGCGTCGCGCTGGAGGCGGGAATCCCCGAGGGCGTCCTCAACGTGGTCGTTGGCTATGGGCGCACCGTGGGCGAGAGGCTCGTCCAGCATCCCGACGTGGCAAAGATCGCATTCACCGGGTCGACCGACGTGGGGAAGCGAATCGGCGCGCTCGCCGCCGAAGGCATCAAGCGCGTGACGCTCGAGCTGGGCGGCAAGTCGGCCAACATCGTCTTCGCGGACGCGGACATCGAGAAGGCGGCGGCCGCCGCGCCCGGGGCCGTGTTCGGCAATGCGGGGCAGGACTGCTGCGCCCGCTCGCGCATCCTGGTCGAGCGCTCGGCGGTCGACCGGTTCATGCAGGCGCTCGAGAAGGCGATCCGGGCGCTGCGCGTTGGCGACCCCCTCGACGAGAAGACCGAGATGGGCCCGCTCATCTCCGCCGACCAGCGCGCGAAGGTCGCCACATATGTAGAGGACGGGGCGAAGGTCGCGATCCGCGGCAGCGCGCCGGCAGGACCCGGCTTCTGGTTTCCGCCGACCGTGCTTTCGCCTGTCGCGCCGGGCGACCGCGCCGCACGCGAGGAGATCTTCGGCCCGGTCGCCGCGGTCATCCCCTTCGACGACGAGGCGGACGCGATCCGCATCGCCAACGACACGATCTACGGCCTGTCCGGCTCGGTGTGGACGAACAACGCCGGGCGCGCTCTGCGCGTCGCCCGCGCCCTGGAGACGGGGACGATCTCCATCAACTCCAACACCTCGGTGCGCGTGACGACGCCGTTCGGAGGTTTCAAGCAGTCGGGCATCGGCCGCGAGCTGGGCCCCAACGCGCTGGATCACTACACCGAGCTGAAGAACGTCTTCCTGTCTACGTCTTAGCGCCCTGCACGACGAGGTCGAACACCGGCGCGGCGTTTCGCCCCGCGACGAGCGTTACCCGACCGAGGCGCTCGAGGTCGAGCTCGAGCCTCAGGCCGAAGGCTGACCGGCGCACCAAGGCGCGGTAGGAGCTCCTCTTCCAGCGGCCGATCTCAAAGAGGTTCGAGAAGGTGGGCTTGCCGAAGAGCCGGATGTCGGCCTCGGTGACCGCCAGGTAGAGGGTCGAAGGCGGCAGTGGGTCGGTGGCGCGGCGCGAGAGCAGCGGCGCGAACCAACCGAGCATCAGCGCGAGAACCGACCAGTTATAGCCCAGGGGCTTGACGCGGGCCGCGCCCAGGATGACCTCGCTGAACAGCACGGAACGCACCTGCTTCACGACCGCCGGATGACCGATGGTCCTCCCCATTTATGGGGAGGTGGCCCGCAGGGCCGGAGGCACGCGAAATCTCACCCCCTGCCACCCTTCAACAGCGGCCGGAGGTCGCTCAACTTTTCGAACACCTGCCAGACGTAATTGGCCGTCCCGTCCTCGCGATGGCGGTGCAGGTCGGCCAGGGTGGGATCCGAGACGTAGCCGTCGAAGGCCTCGCGCGAGGTCCACTCGACGAGGATCAAAACCTGCCGGCCCTCCGCTTCACCCGCCATGCTGTCCACGAATCGGCCGAGCGCGACGACTCTCCCGCCGTGACGCTCGACCTCCTGCACCGAGCGACGCGAGTACGCGAGGTACTCCTCGCGGTCCGCGATGTCGAAGAGGTTCAGCGCGTAAACAGGTCCGCTCGCCACACGCGCAGGATGAACGATCTGGAGCGGGCGATGGGAATCGAACCCACGTAACTAGCTTGGAAGGCTAGCGCACTGCCATTGTGCTACGCCCGCTCATTCGTGAGCTCACGGGCAAGGCTAACGAACTACAAGGCTAGGACGCAGTCGCTCGCTCCATCCACTGCGCGATCGTGGGCACCAGCTCCGGCGCCAGGCCCGGGGACCGCGCATCGTCGGAAAGGAGCCCGGTCGAGTTCACCAACAGCCCGTGACCAGTGGGCAGCATCTGCACCGTGACGTTTCGCTTGTGCATCGAGGCGAGGATTTCCACGCAAACCGCCGTGGGCACCGTACGGTCGTTGGACCCGAGCAGCCACAGCATGGGCACGGTAAGAGATTGCAGGGCAGGCGCAGGGTCATAGCCTCCGTGCTCGATGCGAACTGCCGCCAGCATCTGGTCGGTCGATTCGGTCGGCATCTGCCCGCCGCCACTGCTGAAGCCCGACCACAGGTCAGTCTGGTCGACCGTCGTGGCCGGCGCCGACGCGAGCACCGCGAATGCTGCCCCAGGATGCCTGGACATCGCGAGCGGCACCGTCCAGCCACCCTGGCTGCCGCCGTGGAATCCGACCCTCTTCGGATCGACTCCGGCCCAGTGGGCGAGGAAGTCGCGGACCGCCGCCGCGTCGTCGGCGTAGATCTGAAGCGCGGCGGGAGTCGGAAACTCACCGGGATAGGTCCCCGTCGATGAGCCGCCGCCGCGCTTGTCGTACGTCAGCACGGCCAGGCCCAGGCTCGCGTAGACGCCGACCCATACGTCGTACAAATGGCGCTCACCGCGCTCTGCGCCGTGGACGATGACGATTCCCGGATGTGGACCTGCGCCGGGCGGCTCGGTGATGGTCCCCGCGAGGCGCACGTCGCCGGATGGGATCGAGACGTCGGTCTGCTTGTAGTCGAGCCGCCGCCCGACCCTCGTGCGCGCCGACTCGGTGACGGTCAATGAGTTGGCTGAGAACGCGAGGCCGGCGAACTTGGGGAGCGGCTCCTCGAATCGCGGACCGATCGTGAAGTGGTTCGCGGAATCGGTCGCGTAAATCGTCCGATATGTCGCGTCTCTGAGGTCGAAGAACCAACCCAGGCGAGCGATGACGAGAGTGTCTCCGTCGCTCATTGCATAGCTGCCGAAGTAGGGCGTGAGTGCCGCCTCGTTTGCTGCCGCCGGCGGAACCGTGACGGTGCGAGCTCCCGTGCCACAGCCCGCGACCAGGACAGCCAATACAGCGCCAAAACTGCTGAGGCGCATCCGCGGACACTACCACGGATCCGTGGCATATAGCACGATTCCGTGATAACTTGGCTGGGCAGTGCCAGATCGTGCCGACGTGTCTCTCCTTTTCGACTTCTTCGTCACCTCGCAACGGCTGCGGCGAGTCCTGTCAGAGGCGATGGCCGAATCCGGCATGCGCCCCGACGAGTACGCCGTCTACTCGCTGCTGTTCGAGAAGGGCCCGCTCACGGCGACCGAGATGGCCGGCTTCCTGGGCATGCCCCTGACCACGGTTCTCGACTACGTGAAGGCGATGGACGCGGCGCGACACATAGTGCGGACGTCGCACCCATTCGATGGACGGGCGGTGCAGCTGAGCCTGAACCGATCGGGAGTCGCCGCCCAAAAGCGGGCGAACGCCCACTGGGAGGTGGTGCGCCGGCACATCGAAGAGGGTCTCGGTGTGCCGATTCCGACCATCAAGCGAGCATTGCGGGCGCTCGACGACTCCGCGGACCGGACTGCGAGGCTGGTAGGTTTGGCACCTAGTCGAGTCCGGCCCCGTCGTCTAGTGGACTAGGACGCGGCCCTTTCAAGGCTGAGATCGCGGGTTCGAATCCCGCCGGGGCTACCAGAACATTGTTCGGAACCGGGCTTTTCCGCTAGTCCGGGCCTGCCTGTCTGCCGGCGAACCAGCAGCGCTACCGATGTCGAATGGGCGCAGTTCGCGTCGCGACCTCACATCGTCGCGAGGCCTGCGGCTTGGAGAATCTCGCTCGGCACCCTCACGTCAGGCACGTTGACGCTCTTTGGAGAGGAGGTCGATCGCGCCATGATGATCTCGGCGGGCTCGGCCGACAGCACTGCCTCGGCGTGGATGGCCCAGGCCGGTATGAAAAGAAAGTCGCCCTCTTGGAGATCGATTCGCTCTCGCAACTCGGGACCAAAGAAGTACGCGCTCCTTCCGCGCAGGGCATAAATGGCAGCCTCACTTTCGGCGTGGTGGTGCACCGACGACACGCCGACTTGGCGATGAATCACGATTCGACTCATCCATAGATGCTGCGCGCTGGCGCGCCGGTCGGCGCCGACGAACCAAGACATTCCCGGCAGCACCTCGATTCCCGGAAGGTCCTTGCTCGCCAATCGAAGCGGCGAGTAGTTGGCGGTCTCAGTCGATTCGCGGGTGGCCATAGCTATCTCCTCATTCACTGGAAGCACTTACTAGAAGTAGTTTCTAGTAATCTTATCCAGTATTATTACCACCGAGATGTCCGCTGTCAAGCCCGGATCGCCCGCCGCGTCGCGCCGGCGCCGGGCAATCGAGACCCGGAAACGCATGTTGGAGGCGGCCTACGCCACCTTCGCCGAGAGCGGCTATTCGGTGGCCACGATGCAGGCCATCGCAGCCCGGGCGGGAGTCGCCACGCAGACGTTGTACTTCTCGTTCAACACGAAACCTGACCTCATGCGCGAGGTCGTGTCGTTCGCGTCCGCAGGGACGGCTGCGAGCACGCCCGTTCGCCAACGTCCGTGGTACCAGGAGGCTCAGACCAGCGATGATCCGGCGCGAATCCTCGAACTGCTGGTGACCGGCGGGGGAGACATTATCGGCCGCCTCGGTCCGATTAGCCGGGCGATCGAGGAGGCGGCAGGAGCGGAGCCTTCGGTGGCCGAGTTCCTGAAGACGCTCATCCAGTCCCGGCGCGAAGGGATGAGGTTGCTGCTGAAAAGGGTCGCAAAAGTTGGTCGTTTGCGCGCCGGCATGGATGTCGACAAGGCGACCGATATTGTCTTCGTCCTCGACAGCCCCGAGGTGTTCCGGCGGTTTGCCGCGTGCGATTGGTCACTCGACGAATGGAAAAGGTGGACCTTGTTTGCGCTCCAACGATTGATCCTCGGTTAAGCCAAGCGAACCTGGGATGACCCCGGCGAAAAAGCAGGAGGCCTATAGCCAGCAGGCGGAGTTATCGAAGGACGAGCCGCGGTTTCGTAGGTGTCGCCTCGAATCCCGCAGGGGCTATTGGCGCATATCGTCGATAATCGCGCCGCATTTCTTGCAGTCGAATACGGCGTACCCTTCAGATTCACCCGATAGATCAATTTCCCAAAGGACACTGTCCATTGAAGGAGGGTGAACATGAGGCTCGTTCTAGCGCGACTCATCCTTACGCTCGCAGTCTTCGGCGTTGGGCAAATCGCTTCCGCTGCCGATGTGGGGGCGGCTTCGCCACGCGAAGTATTGGGGAACTGGGCAACCTCGGCTCCCGTATTTACTGGAGCCCATCCAGCTGGACAAAACGTCCAGCTCTTTGCGGTTTCGACCGCACTGTTCAAAGGCGATCTTGCTGGTACCACGATGTTCACGGGAAAGTTCCTCATTGACCCGCAGGGAAACATCCGCGGCCACGCAACCGAGGCGTTCACCGGGACTGTCTCAGGGGTAGGCTCAGGGACCGTACTCTTCGAAGAGGAAGCGACTGTCAGCGCGACAGGCATTGTTCACGTTGATGCCACGATCACTCACGGCTCCGGTGACCTCGCGCACCTCAGTGGACGGCTGGTCTTTGATGGCACTTCGGCGGCTGACCTCTCATCAGCCGGAACCTATGCGGGCCAGATTCAGACGTAGTTAACGAACCCGGGGGGTTGCCCGGCTTCGCACCGAGCAAACCCCACCACCTCTACGTCAGGCGTGCTGCGAGACGATGTTGCAGAGAAATACGATGCCGGTGTCTACCTCGTAAGGGTTGGGACCGGCCGCGTTGATTGGCAGGAACATTCCATTCGATTCACCAGCGTCGAGCTCGGCCGCGCTCTTCACTGGTGTGAAGCTTTGCCCGATGAAACGCGCGGGGTTGTACATCACCACAAAGACATGCCAGAAGGGGTTGAAACTACCAGCAGTCCCATTAACCCCGAGGCCGGGGGTGCCGGATATCACGTGGTCGTGATACGCGAACGGCAGCGGGACCCCCGGGTGGAAGCAGGGATCACATTGCGGCGTGTAACCGTTGGTCCCGACCGTTATCGGGCCCAGGTTGGTGCCGGTAGGGTCAATCGGATACACGGCCAGGTACAGATCGTCCGGAACGTTGGGTGCGCCGGTCGCGAGCGTGGGCGGAGCGACCATGTACACCGTATTGCCGTTGGCGTACATCGCCTCGGTAATTGGTTGCGCGGCAAGGGCCGGACTAACCGTCAAACCCAAGACAGAGATCGAGCCAAATATCAATAGCGCAAGCCGTCGGGACATTCGTACTTCTCCTGTGTGCCCGCGACTCGCCGGCTGGGAGGGCCGGTGTCTGGTGCGGACGTTCTGACATTCCTGTGCGAGATGGGTTGAGAGGCCAGGCCTTCGGCGGTTAGGCGAGGAGCTCACAGCCATAGGTGGCAACGATCGCCTTCATGCGGTCGATGTCGGGCGGCGGCCCAACGTGGGAAGGAACCGTCCGAGTCTCTGCAGGCACGCTGGTTGCCCGGATCAGGTCCTCAAAACCGCCGGGCGTGAGGATGAACAGCATCCGGCATCCCTGGTCGCCGACCTTGAAGCGGTGTGGCAGCCCGCGCGGACCAAACGCATAGTCGCCGACACCAGCGTCGATCTTGGTGGCGCCGACTTCGAAAGTGACCTGGCCTTCGAGGACCCAGAATCCCTCGTCCTCGCGGTGGTGCACATGCAGCTGCGCCTCGTAATTCGGCCCGCATGTGACCTCGACGATCGTGCACAGACCGCCGGTGTCCGCGGCCGAGGCCTTGATCTCGGCCAGCGTTCCAAACCACCAGCGGGCCTCTCCCGAGCCGTTTGCGACCGCCAACGCTTCTTTTGCTTGCAGCATCCGTGGTTCTCCTTGGTGACATCGATTCGGCGGGCGCGCCGTGGATGCCACTCTCCGCCTCAACGGTTGGCCACGAATCGGGGCATCCCCCAATTCCGACCCCTAATCGTCAGCGGGCGCTATCCAGGGGGGCGTCCCCTGTCTGCGATCAGCTCTTGGCTGCGGTGCGGTGTGCCCAGGCCGCGATCTCGGTCCGTGTGCGGAGGCCGAGCCGCCCCAGGATGCTGGTGACGTGATGCTCGATCGTCTTGGGTGTGACGAAAAGCCGCTTGGCGATCTCGGCGTTCGACAAACCCTCGGCGATTAGGGGCACGACCTCGCGCTCGCGCCGGCTGAGCATCACTGGCGCATTCCGGCCGGCGGCGTCAGGCCTGGCGCGCACACTCACACCGAGCGAGCGGAGCAGTACTGCGGCCCGGTCGGCATCGCGGCGGGCGCCAAGCCGTTCGAAGATCGCCAGGCCCGCGCGTGCCTGAGTTGTCGCAGCGGCCGCGTCTTCTCGTCGCACTGCTTCGGCCAGGGCGAGATGCACTTCAGCTCGCAGTCGCGGCCGTTCGTCGTCGCCAATCTCGCGGAGTGCAGCCTGAAGGGTGGCCGAGGCGTCCTCGCCTCGTTGAATCTGAACCCGACCCCGACTCAGCCGCGCCATGGCACGGATCCCAGGCGATGCAAGAGTTCCCGCGATCGATTCCAGGCGAGAGGCCGCTTCATCCGCGGCCTCGATGCATTCAGCAGCCCCAATCCCGCCGGCGCGCGCGCGGCGGCACTCCACATCCACCAGGCGAGCCAACAGGGCGGCTGAAAGAACGACATTGGTTGCCTGTTCGCGCAGGGCCCAGCGAAGGGTTGAGGCCGCCAGGTCGAGTTCGTCGAGAGCGTCATGAAGCTGCGCTTGAGCAGGCGCGGTCTCCAGCCGGTCTTCCCAACCGCGCAACAGAACGGCGGCTTCAGCCGTCCGGTTCTGGTGGATTCGGAGCTCGGCGAGTCCTGCCATGGCGGCGGAACGATGCCCGGCGCCAACGCTGACCTCGACCGCCCTGCGAAGCTCTGCCTCGGCTTCCTCCCAGCGGCCGGCCTCGCTGAGCATGCCGCCATACGTCTGGTGACAATGGCTTGTCAGGATGGGCGGTTGGAATCCATTGAAGCGCTCGCTCGCAACCCGACGCAGGCTCTCGATTAGCCTGGTGAGACGGTCGATGTCGCCCAGCAGCGAGCACGCGCTCACGACGGCACAGCATGTGAACCCACAGGTCACCAGGTCACCGATCTCTCCCGAGATCACGGCCGTGAGGGCCTCATCAAGACGCGCGAGTCCTTCGGCCGTCCGGCCCAATGAGATAAGCGCCAGGCCGCTGTCAGCCAGCGCTCGAACTTCCAGGTTGGTGTCGCCGAAGGTCCGGGCGACCTCGAGAGCCCGACTGGCGCTCGCTTCGAGTTCGTTGACGTCGGGGATCTCGCATCCCATCATCGCGATGCGGTAGTAGCCCTCCTCGACGCACGGCCCGATATCGTCAATCAGCCGCTTGGCCCGGCCAAGCCAGCCGCGGGCCCCTGACGCGTTTCCGCCCGCCACCTCGACCTGGGCCAACCTGATGGCGCCGCGGGCGGCGGCGGCGAGGTCGCCGATCTCTCGATAGAGGCGGTAGGAGATCTCGAGGTGCCTTAGCGCTCGGGGGTAGTCGTCGAGCACGCCGAGTGCGAGACCGCCCAGCATCTCGTGCGCCAGGGCCAGATCCGGGGCGGCGGAGACAACCTCGTCGAGCATCCTGGCAGCACCGCGAAAGTCGCCAACCGCAAGCGCGGCCAAGGCCGGCGCGAGAATCGCGTCGGGAGTCTCGGTCGGCGATTTTTGGGTATGAGTGCCCGGGCCTGGAACGGCCGGTATGGGCGTTGGGAGCGCCATGTGGGCCACATCATCCCATTCGGTCGGACCTCCAGTCGGACATTCGCTGGTCTTGTCCAAGTTGGGGGAAGCCGCGCCAGGCCGAACCGCACTTTAGGGGTGCGATTTGGGGATGTCCCCGATTCGTGCAAGGGCTGATCCGACACACCGTGCGCATCAGACCTATGACGCACGAGATTTCAGCAAGGAAGCACGCAGCCGGCACGCGTGCTCGGGCAGACCTGCAGGCCGCGGCGGTGCGCGCGGCCCAAGAGATCGCGCGGCGGCACGGCATCGCGGCCGAACAGGCTCGGGTATTGCACGACGCCAATAACGTGGTGGTTCACCTTGCGCCCTCACCGGTAGTGGCGAAGCTCTGCCCCGCTTCCCGCGGAGACCGCGGTTGGCGCAAGTTGGCCGTCGAGCTCGAAATCGCACGGCATCTGGTGCGCGCCGGCGCCCCTGTAGTTGGCCCCAGCCCAGAGCTGGCGCCGGGTCCGTACGTCAAGAGCGGCCATGCCATTACGTTCTGGCGTTTTCAGGACCATGATCCAAACGCGGTGGCAACCGGCGCGGCCGCCGGGCTCGCCTTGGAGCAGGTTCACCAGGCGCTGGACAGCTACCCTGGAACGCTCCCGTCCTTCCTTGACCGCCAGGTGAGGCGTGCCTCGAGAATCCTGTTCGACGAGACAGCGCCCTCCGCACTGCTCGCTTCTGAACGTGCCTTTCTGCGCGGCGAGTACTTGACCATCACCTCTGCGCTCCTCGACACCAAGCTTCGATGTCGCACTCTCCACGGGGATCCACATCGCGGCAACCTACTGGTCAGCCAGGCTGGGTACCTGATGATCGACTTCGAGTCGGTTTGCTCAGGGCCGCTCGAGTGGGATCTGAGCGCACTGCCGGGCGGAGGCGGTGGTGTTTTCTCAGTGGACGCCGAATTGCTTGCGCTGCTGCGGCGGCTGCGGAGCCTTTGCGTCGCCGTCTGGTGCTGGACCAGGTCGAGGAGTTCGACCGTGTTGACCCGCGCGGCAAAGACGCATATGGATCTATTGCGGCTTGGAGCGCACGCCCACAGGCTGGAGCCGGCTCTCATCAGCTGATGCATCAGCCGGTTACGGACGGCTGGCGCTCAACGGTGCCCCTCGCCTGGATCGGAGAGGCCCCGTTGGCGTCATTCGTCCCGAACGAACGTCCTCAGGCCCGGGCAGCTGCCGGCGCCACGAAGTGATCGCGGACTTCCAGGATCTCAAATCGGTTGGGACTTGGGATGTCTTCGCGGCGCTGGCCTGGCAACAGCGGAGTCGCGTTCGCCCTGGCTCCGCCTTCCTCGAGCGCCTTTTGGCTTTCCCATATCGAGACAGACAGGCGATCCCCGTTCGGCCGCTCGAGATAGAAGAGAGCGACGATGCCCGGCTGGCTGGTGATGGCCTCTGTGAATCGCCTGGTCGAGTTGTCCTCCTGCGCTTTTTTCTGGTCCTCCGTTAAGCCCTCGAAGTAGCCGATCCTCGCAATCATCGCCCAACCTCCAATTAGTAAGAATGTCTGACCGAATAGTAAGAGCATCTGTCTATACTTGTCAACCAGATATGGCCGAAAGTCGGGGCTTCATGATCGGGGCGCTGCTCACGATTCCGACTATGAACCTCACCGCTCGGGTGGATGCCCGCCTCCGCGAGCGAGGGTTCAATGAGGTCACTGAATCCAACTCGACGGTCATGAAGGTCCTCGGTCCCGACGGCCACCGCATCACCGAGCTGGCTCGAAAGGCGTCGATGACCAAGCAATCGATGGGTTACCTGGTCGAACAGCTAGAGGCCGCCGGCTACATTGAGCGTGTCACCGATCCAAGCGACGCCCGGGCCGTCATCATCCGCCGCACCAAGGCGGGCTGGGCCTACAACCGGGCTGCCGCGGAAGAAGTGGCCCTAGTGGAACGCGACTGGGCCCACCTCCTCGGGCAGGCGAAGATGAAGCAACTCAAGGCACTCCTGGCCGAGCTCGTGGCCAAGCTCGGCTACGAGTTCGAGGGAAGCTCGGTCGACATCGCGACGCGACTGCCCAGGCACCGCGCTGGCTCCTGAACGGGCAGCTGAATCCGAAGCGCGATTCGACGGTTTTGGCGCCAAAAACGCCATTCAGAGGCTGGATTAGACGGTTTTGGATCCAGAAACGCCGAATGCACTCGGCGCGTGGTGGGCGGCGAGGGTTTCGAACCCCCGACCTCCAGCATGTCAAGCTGGCGCTCTTCCAACTGAGCTAGCCGCCCCTTCTACCGGGCTCCCCGGAGTGTGGCGAGTGGACGACTTATTGTAGGTGCGATGGCTCCATACATCGGCCGGCGCATGCGCCGAGTCGAAGACGAGCGACTCATTACGGGGCGCGGCCGATTTGCAGGGGACATCAAGCTCGACGGACTCCTCCACGTCGCTTTCTGCCGGTCCGTCCTCCCCCACGCCCAGATCGGCGCCATCGACGCATCGGCCGCGAAGTCCGTGCCCGGCGTCCTCGCCGTCTGGACCGCCGACGACCTGCCCGAGGTCGCCGGCGGACTGAGCGATTGGGGCCCCGAGGACATGATCAACAAGGCACGCCCGATTCTCAACCGCGACGAGGTCAACTACGCGGGCGAGGCCTACGCGATGGTCGTGGCCGAAACCGAGTACCAGGCCCACGACGCCGCGGAGCAGGTGAGCGCGGAGCTGGCCTCGCTCCCCGGCGTCGGCGACGTGATCACCGCGACAGCCCCAGGGGCCCCGACCGTCCACGCCGACATGGAGACTAATGTCGCGAGCAGGTCATCGATCAGCTACGGCGACATCCAGGCCGCTTTCGCCAAAGACAGCGTGACGGCGAAGATCCGCCTGACCACGGCCCGCGTCGCCGGCGCGGCCATGGAGCCTCGCACCGTCACGGCGACGCCGGACGGCGACGGTCTCAAGGTCTGGACCTCGACCCAGAACGTGTTCGGAGTCCGCGAGGCGATCGCCGGGGTCGTTGGCCTGGAGGAAGAAAAAGTGCGCGTGCTCGCCGAGGACGTCGGTGGCGGATTCGGCGCCAAGGGCAGCGCATTCCCGGAGGAGATCTTGACCGCGCTCGCCGCCTGGCGCCTGAAGCGCCCCGTGCGGTGGGTCGCCTCGCGCAGCGAGGACGGAGCGACCACGGCGCAGGGTCACGGCGCGGTCATCGAGGTCGAGATCGCGGCTGATCTGGACGGCAAGCTTCGTGGCCTGCGCGGAAGCCTGGTCCATGACCTGGGCGCGTATGCGGGGTCCGGCGCCGGTCAGCCGGGCCTCATCGTCTCCCACATGCTGTCCGCGTACGTGCTGCCCGCCATGCACGTCGAGTCGCAGCTCGTCTACACCAACACGATGCCGACCGGCTTCATCCGCGGCGGCGGCAGGCCGCTCGGCAACTACGCGATGGAGCGCGTACTGGACCGGCTCGCGCGACAGCTCGACATCGAGCCCGCCGAGCTGCGCCGCCGCAACCTCATCCAGCCCGAGCAGATCCCGTTCACCACCGGTTACCCCGCCGGACGCCGTGGGCTCGTCTACGACAGCGGCGATTACCCGCGACTCCTCGAGCTGACGCTCGAGAAGCTGGGCGACGCTCCGCAAGACGGAGCAGGAGACGGTCGCCTCATCGGCGTCGGCATCGCGTGCTGCGTCGAGTCCACGGGATTCGGCGGTGGCGAGCCGGCCCGGCTGCGCGTCAACAAAGACGGCACCGCCGAGCTGTTCGTCGGTTCCACTCCCCAGGGTCAGGGTCACCTGACGATGGCGGGCCAGGTCGCCGCCGACCGGCTGGGATGGCCATTCGACAGGATCCGCGTCACCGCGGGCGACACCAGCCAGACACCGTCGGCATTCCTGACCGCGGGCAGCCGGAGCGCCGTGCAGGTGGGTAACGCGACCGCGAAGGCCGCGACGTCGATGCGCACGCAGCTGCTGGAGCGCGCGGGAGAGGTGCTCGAGGCCGCCGCGGCCGACCTCGTGCTGGAGGACGCCGTCATCACGGTGCGCGGCGCGCCCGGAAAGCGCTTGCCCGCGACGGACGTGGTGCCGGAGGAAGGGCTCGAGGTCCTGGAGTCGTTCGACCCCAAGCGCGGCACCGCGTTTTCAAGCGGCTGCCACGCCGCGATCGTGGCCGTGGACCCCGACACCGGCCAGGTCGACGTCCTGCGCTACGTCATCGCGCACGACACCGGCAAGCCGATCAACGAGCTGATCGTCGAGGGCCAGATGCACGGCGGTTACGCCCACGGACTCGGCTACGCGCTCTACGAGGCGGCGATGTACGACCCTGACGGCGCCTACCGAACCGCCACGTTTCTCGACTACACGATCGTCAGCGCGAACGAGGTCGGCGTCGCGCCGATCCTGGCCCACATCGAGACGCCGACCGACGCCAACCCCGAAGGATTCAAGGGCGCGGGCGAGAGCGGGACGATCCCGGTGCCCGCTGCGATCTCCAACGCGGTGGAGGACGCGCTGCGCAAGCGCAAGCCGGACGCGCTCATCGACCGCCTGCCGATCACGTCCGACCGAATCGTCGAAATTCTTGGCCAGTAACTCTGTCGACTGACCCGCGCGCGACCACGCCCCCAATCAACGCGGGTGGGGTCAACTGGCGTCGGAACCTGGCCGCGCTCTGGTTTGCCGAGTTCACTGCCATCTTCGGCTTCAGCTTCGCGTTCCCGTTCCTGTCGATCTTCATCTCGCACGACCTCGGGGTGCACCAGGGCCACGACCTCGACCTCTGGACCGCGGCCTCGGCCAGCGTGTCCGGCTTGTCAATGGCGATCGCGAGTCCGATCTGGGGCGTCCTCGGCGACGTCTACGGCCGCAAGCCGATGCTCATCCGCTCGATGCTCGGCGGCGCCATCACGGTCGGGCTCATCTTCTTTGCGCAGAACCCTGGCGAGCTGATCGTCCTGCGCTTCCTGCAGGGCGCGACCAGTGGAACGGTGGCCGCGGCGACGGCGCTGGTCGCGGCGGAGACGCCGCGCTCCCGCGTCGGCTGGGCGCTGGGCGTGGTGACCTCGGCGGTGGCGCTGGGCGGCGCTATCGGACCCGTGGTCGGCGGTTTCGCGGGCGCCTTCATAGGGCTCCGGCTGGTCTTCCTCGGCGGCGGAATCCTGCTGCTCCTCTCGCTCATCCCCGTCCTCTTCATCGTCCGCGAGAGCCCGCGGATGAGGCGGCGTGGACCGCGCGTGAGCAGCCTCGCGCTCATCGCCCAGCGCCCCGGACTCGAGCGGCAGCTGGCGGTGCTCGTCGGCGCGCAGGGCCTGATCAGCGTCAGCAACTCCGCCACGCAGATTCTTGTCGTGCTGCGCCTGCTCGACATCGTGACCAACGGTGTGTCCGCGTTGACCGGGGTCGGTTTCGGACTGGCGGGAATTGCAAGCAGCGCTGCTGCGATCGGCTACACGCGGGTGACGAAGCGCTTTGGCTACGTGCGCACGGCGGCCGGCGCCGCCGGGCTCGTCGCGTGTGCGGTCGCACTGATAGGGATCGCGCCGGTGCCGGCCATCATCGTCGTCGGCATCGGCCTGAACGGACTCTTCAGCGGAGTCGTGATCCCAGCGACCGCGAGCATGATCGGCCTCGACACGCCACCTGAAGCCCAGAGCACCGTCTTCGGGTTCAACGCGAGCTCGGTGGCGTTCGGCTTCTTCCTAGGCCCGCTCATCGCGGGCACCGTGGCCAGCACGTCCGGTCATCCCGCCGCCCTCTTCGTGATCGCCGCGCTCGCGCTGGTGCTCGCGGGCATCATCGTGACTGGGGCCCGCGAGCCCGCGCGATGAAGCGAGCTCAGGGTTCGAAACGCTCTAGGTGCTCGATGTCCGCCTCGTCGAGCTTCGCGAACAGCGCGGCGTCGTCGCTGCGGTCGAAGAAGCGGCGCGGCAGCACCACCTCTCTCTTGAAGAGACCGTCGGGCAGGAGGACGACGCCGACGAGCTGGTCGCCGTCGAAGAGCACGTCCTTCACGGTGCCGAGTCGCCGGCCGGTGGTGCCGAGCATCACATTCTCGCCGCCATCGATCTCGAGCTCACCCTCGGGCTTGTTGGCGACCTGCTCGAGCCAGCTGGGCACCTCGGGATTTGCCGTGATGGTCACCGCGAAGTCCTCGATTTCCTCGCTGAGCGAAGCGCCCCTCCGCTGAATGGTCAGATACGGCGGCAGCCGGCGGGCGTCGCCGGAGCTGATCTGGAGCTCGACGCGGTCGTGCTCGATCCTGCCGACCGCGTCGCGGGGCACGATGAACTCGTCGTTGACCACCACCGATCCCAACCGGCCCTCCTTCACCACCAGTGCGCGCAATTTGTAATCGGCATCGACCAGGACGTGCAGGAGCTCGCCGACCTCCCTGCCGTCGCTGGAGAACACACCCGCGCCGAGGTGGAAGTCGTCGGCCTTCAGGTCTGCCACTGGCTCTAAGCGTATCCGGCCGCCGATTCCGCACCGCTGACGCCACCGGGGCCGAATCTCCGGGCTGCATACGCGCCGCTGGATACAGCGGGGCGGAAAATGGCGCCATGCCGCGGCGACGTGCCGGCTCGATCCTTTAATGTGGATCGTCCGCAATGGAACAGCGAACGACGCCTCCGCCGATCGTGATCGACGCCGCCAAGAAGTACTCCGTCACCGTCCACACCTCGCGTGGCGACTTCGTGATCGACCTGGTCGATCCGAAGGTTGCGCAGCAGACGGTCAACAACTTCGTCTACCTCTCGCAGAACCATTTCTACGAAGGGCTCACGTTCCACCGGGTCGTGCCCGGGTTCGTTGTCCAGGGCGGTGACCCAATGGGCGACGGCACCGGCGGCCCCGCCTACAAGCTGCCCGACGAATCGAACCCGTCTCGCTGGCCGCGCGGCACTGTGGGGATGGCCTCGAGCGCTGCCGGGGTCAGCGGCTCGCAGTTCTTCATCACGATCGGCGACGCGCCGTTCCTCGCCTCGAACGGCGTCTACAACCACTTCGGCCAGGTCTCCTCAGGCATGGAGGTCGTGGACAAGATCCAGGTCGGCGACACGATGCGCTCGCTCGACGTCAGCGCCTCGTGAGGAGCCTGCTGGTAGCCGGCATCACGCTCACCGCCTTCGCGGCGGCATCGTGCGGCTATGCCGATCCTTACGCGGGCTCGGCGCCTGTGGCCAACGAGAGCCCCGGCCCATCGGCCGCGCCGAGCGTCTCGCCCGGCGCCGACGACTTCACCACCTGCTACAACGCGAAAGGCGTCACCTATCCGGACGGCCTGATGATCACGGACCTGAAGATCGGTACGGGCGATACGGCGAAGACGGGCATGAACGCCGAGGTCCAGTACACGGGCTGGCTCACCGACGGGCACAGCTTCGATTCGAGCCGCCAGCCGGGACGCGCCACCTTCACCTTCCAGATCGGACAGGGCCAGGTGATCGGCGGGTGGGACGAGGGGCTGCCGGGCATGAAGGTCGGCGGCAAGCGCTGCCTCAAGATCCCCTCGGCGCTCGGCTACGGCGCGCAGGGTCAGACGGACCAGACGACCGGCGCGGTCGTGATTCCGCCCAACGCGACGCTGATCTTCGAGATCGAGCTGGTGAGCGTCAAGCCCGGCCCGAGCCCGACGCCGACGCCATCACCGTCGCCGTCTAAGTAACGGTCAGCGTTCCCTTCATGCCGGATGCCTCGTGGCCCGGCTGGCTGCAGAAGATCGTATAGGTCCCAGCGGCGATGTCAGGGACGTCGAACTCCTTCGAGTCGCCCGCTGAAATCAACTCGCTGGTTGCGATGCGATTGTTCGAGCTGTCGCGAATCGCCAGGTCGTGCTGGGTCGTGCCGGCGTTGACCAGCCAGAAGACGATCTTTCCGTGCGGCGCGGAGGGCGTCGACGGATCGAACTTGAACTCGGTCATGGTCACCTGGATGGACCCGGCCGGCTGACCTGAGCCTCCGCCGCCCCCGCCGCATCCGGCGAGCAAGGCGACGGCGACAAGGCCGAGTGCGAGGGCCTTCATCTCCCGAAAGTTACTCCGAAATAAAGGATGAGGAAAAGGAAGATCCAGACCACGTCCACGAAGTGCCAGTACAGGGTCACCGCGGCGGGACCGACGTGGTTGCGCGAATCGAACTGCCCGCGCGACGCTCGATACAGGATCAGGGTGAGAAGGATGAGGCCGCCCAGCACGTGCGCCCCGTGAAAGCCGGTCATGGTGAAGAACGCGCTGGCGAAGCTGTTGGCGGTGAGGGTGAGGCCGCGATTGAAGGCGCTGATGAACTCGTACAGCTGGCCGAGCTCGAAGGCCACTCCCAGGACGATGGTCACGATCCAGAGAGAGAAAAATCGACGCCGGTTGTCGTGGGCCAGGCCATCGAGCGCGAAGTGGCAGGTCACACCGCTGGAAAGCAGGACCACGGTGTTGAGCGCGGGGATGCCCAGCCAGTTGACGTAGTACTCCGGAGTGTTCTGGGGCGGCGTCGGCGGCCAGGTCGGGTGCGAGCCGAACAAGTAGAAGTACGACGCGAACAGGCTGCCGAAGAACATCACCTCGGAGGCCAGGAAGATGTACATGCCCATCATCCCCGGCTTGATCGCGGGGTACTGCGGAGCCGGCTCCTGCTGAAGGGACACGACCGCCATCAGCTGTGTCCATCCCCATGCGTCTGGGGCGCGTCAGCGGGATACATCCGCACGTCTTCCACCAGCACCCAACCTACTACCCCGTACAGGAAGACCAAACCTCCGATCACGGCGAGCACGATCCGGACCGTGCCATCGAACGGAATCGCGGCCAGGCCGAGGAACAGCGCTCCGACGCAGATGATGAACGGGTAATTGCTGTTGGGAAACAGGTGGATGCCGAGCTCGTGCGCGCGAGCGGCGTAGTCGACCGTCGCGTCAATCGGCTTCAAAGGAAGCTCCATGTCGAAGCGTGAGGCTCGGGCGCGCGCAGGGTCGGCGTCCCGCCAGGCCTTGAACGCGGCGGAGGCCATCTGGCTCGAGGGCCACAGCTTGTAGCCGTCGTTCCGGCAGTGGTCGATGAAGCGCGCCGTCAGCAGGCCGCAATTCGGACACTCGACGGACATGCTCGGATTGGTCACATCGACGTAACGAGGCTTTTGGGCTGCGGCCACAGTCGCTTCTGGATTCTATCGGGTCGCCGCCGGCGGCACCCGGTCGCCAACATGACCGCCGATATACTTCTGGATCGTGACGGCACGCGTACGCGCGCTTCTCATCATCGTCGGACTCGCCACGCTCCCATTCCTGCTCGGCGGTTGTGGCCTGGGTGGTCTCAGCCCGATCTTCCCCACCCCCGTCTCGCCGAACGGGCAGGACATCTACGACACGTACCTCTGGATCTCGATCCCCGCGATCGTGATCTTCCTCGGCGTTGAGGTGGCCCTGCTGTGGGTCGTGCTGCGCTACCGCCGCTCGCGCCGGCCGGCCGGGTACGTGCCACCGCAGGTGCACGGCAACACAAGGCTCGAGGTCGTTTGGACGGCGATCCCGCTGGTCATCGTGCTGGGCATCGCGGCCTACAGTTTCAACACCCTGCTGAAGGACTTTCAGCCGATCAACGACCAGCAGATGGAGGTGATCATCAGCGGCCACCAGTTCGGCTGGGTCTACGACTACGAGAACGGCGTCGTGGTTGACCAGGAGGGCACCCTCGCCGAGCAGGTGACGCCATTCGTCGTGCCCACCCACACCCTGATCAAGCTTCGCTTCCGGGGCACCGACGTCATCCACTCCTGGTGGGTGCCCGCGATCTCGGGCAAGACCGACGCGGTGCCCGGCTACGAGAACTTCTCGTGGCTCAAGATCGACCAGGTCGGCACGTGGCATGGCGAGTGCGCGGAGCTGTGCGGCGCGGGGCACGCCACGATGCAGATCAACGTGCAGGCGATGGACCAGATCGATTTCGACAACTGGATGAGCCGGCAGAAGGCCGCATTGGCCTCCCCATCGCCCTCAAAGTAGGATAGGAATCGGATGGCAACCACAGTCCTTCCGAGGCCCAAGGCTTACGACGACACATTCTTCAAACCGATCAGCCTCTGGCTGACCACGACCGATCACAAGCTGATCGGGATCATGTACATGGTCACCGGGGTCCTGAGCTTCGTGATCGGCGGCATGTTCGCCCTGATCATCCGGCTGCAGCTGTCGCAACCCAACCTCAAGATCGTCGACCCGGAGACCTACAACCAGCTGATCTCCGCGCACGGCGTGACGATGATCTTCTTCTTCGTCACGATCTTCTTGACAGGCATCGCGAACTACCTGGTGCCGATCATGGTCGGCGCACGGGACATGGCCTTTCCGCGCGTGAACCTGCTCGGGTTCTGGCTCATCCCGGTCTCGATCATCCTGTACTACAGCGGCTTCTTCACCGGCGGCGCGCTGAACGCGGGCTGGACCGGCTACGCGCCGCTGACCGAGAAGGCGTACAACAACCACTCGCTCGGAGTCGACTTCTGGGCGCTGAGCATCATCGTCTGGGCGATCAGCGGGATCATGGCCTCGACGAACTTCCTGACCACGATCGTCGCGCTGCGTGCGCCGGGCATGAGGTTCTCGCGCCTGCCCCTCTTCGTCTGGGCGCAGATTTCGACCTCGATCCTGTTGCTGGTCGTCGGCGCGCCGCTGGCCGCGGCGATGATCCTGCTCGAGTTCGACCGCCAGCTCGGCACGCAGTTCTTCACGACTGCGGGACGGCCGGTGCTCTACCAGCACCTCTTCTGGTTCTTCGGCCACCCCGAGGTCTACATCATGATTCTGCCCGGCTTCGGGATGATCTCCGAGATCATGCCGGTTTTCGCGCGCAAGCCGATCTTCGGCTACATGTCGATGGTCGCGGCGCTGTTCGGCATCGTCTTCCTGTCGATGACCGTGTGGGCCCACCACATGTTCACCGTCGGGATGAACGTGTACGTCGAAGGCTTCTTCATGTTGATGACCATGCTCATCGCGGTCCCGACGGGGATCAAGTTCTTCAACTGGATTGCGACCGCGTGGTGGGGCTCCATTGAGTTCACGGTGCCGATGAAGTTCGTCTTCGGCTTCCTCGCCACGTTCCTCATCGGCGGCCTCACCGGAATCTACCTCGCGTCAGTGCCTGTCGACACGCAGCTGCACCAGTCCTACTACGTGGTGGCCCACCTCCACTACGTGCTCTTCGGCGGCAGCGTGTTCACGATCATGGCGGGCATCTATTACTGGTTCCCCAAGATCACGGGCCGGATGCTCGGGCGAAAGCTCGGCGAGTGGAACTTCTGGACCCTGTTCATCGGCTTCAACGGGACGTTTCTGATCATGCACACCCTCGGCCTCGAGGGAATGCCGCGGCGCATCGCCACGTACGCGAACGAGGCCTGGGCGACGACGAACCTGATCATCACGGTCTCGTCGTTCCTCATCGCCTTCTCAGTGACGCTGCTGCTCGTCAACATCGTGCGGAGCTGGGCCAACGGCGAGATCGCGGGCAACGACCCGTGGAGGGCGAACACGCTCGAATGGGCGACGACGTCGCCCCCGCCGCCTTACAACTTCGAGCGCGTGCCGCCGGTTCGCAGCTTCATGCCGGTGCGCGACCTGCGCGAATCGGGCGAGCTCGTCGAGGATCCTGTACCGGCCTAGGGGTCAGGGTAGCGCAGGTTCTCGATTCCGGTCTCGGCCGACCACCGCATCAACCGTCGATCGCCCGCAAAGCTGATGAAGCCGGCGCTCTGGACGTCCACCGCGAACAGGTGATAGGGCTCGCCCGGCCGCCAGCCGATCGCAGCGTGAAGCGCGTCTGAGTAAGCCTGCCGGCGTGCGGGCTCGGGGACGTCGACCACGGAGCCGTAGAGCTTCAGGTCTCCGAACTTCGGCTCGCGGTCAGTTTGCACCGTGACGATCGTGACGCGCGGATCGCGCAAGAGGTCGAGCGCCTTCTTCGACTGCCACATCATGCCCAGCAGCATCTCGCCATCGACGACGTAGGCCTCGCAGGGGCTGATCCGCGGTCGCCCGTCGGCGCGGATCGTGCCCAGGAGGAGGATGCCGCTCGCCGCCATCCGTTCCTCGGCGAACCGGGCGAGCTCAGGCGCGGCGGCCGAGAACTCCGACCAGTTGATTAGTGGTGCTCGGCGGGCTCGGTCTCGAGCGCGGCTTCCTCAGCGGCGCGATTTCGCGCGTCGCCGCGCAGCACCCACCAACCGAGGCCGACCACGCCCAGGGCCGCCACGAGGAAGGCCAGGCTCATCCCCAGCCACGCGGGCACCCATTCGCCGACGAGAAGGAGCACGAGTCAACTCTATCGCCAAGCGACAACGTCCGGCCACTGGGGGCCGGTAGGGTGTTACCAGGTAGAGCTCTTTGATCAACCTCATCGACATCCTGATCCTGATCGCGGCGATCGTCGGACTCGCGAACGGATACCGGCGCGGGTTCTGGCTGTCGCTCGCCCAGTACGTGGGCCTGCTGGTGGGAGTCCTGCTCGGGGCGGCGTCCGCGCGGACAGTGCTCGATTACCTGGGCATCAACAACGCCACCGCCCGACCCCTTGGCGCCGTGCTCGTGCTGGTGATCGGGGGCAGCCTCGGCTCGAGCATCGGTTTCGCCGTCGGCGAGCCCATCCGGCGCAACATCCTGCGCACCGGCATCCACACGTCCACGGATTCAGTCGCGGGCGCCGCGCTGTCCGCGTTTGCGGTCCTGCTGATGTGCTGGTTCCTTGGCCTCAGCTTTTCGCGCGGGCCGAGCCCCGAGATCGCCCAGCAGATTCAAAAGTCGGTCGTGCTGCATGGGCTCGATTCGATCGCGCCGCGGCCTCCGCCGTTCCTGGCGAGCGTCGAGCAGGTCCTGGCCGGCGTGCAGTTCCCGCCCGTCTTCGCGGGGCTGGAGCCCACGCTTCCCAGCGCTCTCCCTCTACCGGCATCGATCGACAAACCAGGCGTGAAGCAGGCCGACCAGGAGGTCGTGAAGGTCTCGAGCCTGGGGTGCGGCGGCATCGTGACCGGCAGCGGTTTTCCGATCGGCAGCGGCTACGTGGTGACGAACGCGCACGTGGTCTCGGGCACGACCTCGCACGCGATCCAAAAGGTGGACGGCACGACGCTGCGAGCGGAGGTGGTCTTCTTCGACCCGGAGCGGGACGTGGCCGTGCTCTACGTGCCCGGCTTCACCGCGCCCGGCATGGCGTTTGCACCGGCGCAGCGTGGCACGCAGGGAGCGGTGATCGGATACCCCGGCGGCCAGGGGGAGAAAACCGTACCCGCGGTGGTCGACGGCGCCGTGATGGCGGAGGGCCGCGACATCTACAACCAGAACCTGGTCACGCGCCAGATCTACGTCCTGCAGGCGACCGTGCGACCGGGCAACTCCGGCGGTCCGCTCATCGACCTCCAGGGCCGGGTGCTCGGCATGGTGTTCGCGACGTCGGCCAGCGATCCCAACCAGGCCTACGCTCTCACCGACGACGAGATCGCCCCCGACCTCCAGAGCGCCCAGGCCAACCCCTCAACCAAAGACACGAGCCGCTACGAATGCGCTGCCTGATCGGAGCTCCGGATCGTCCGGACAAAGCGCACTGACCGCAGCGGCAAACCCCGGATAGTCCGGACTATCCGGGATCAGTCTTCTGGGTCGGGCTTAGCCTCGTCGATCAGAAGCTCGGGGATCCCGTCCACGATCGGGTAGACCACCTTGCAGTTGGGGCAGCGCAGCTTGTCCTCCCCCTTCAATTGCAGCCGCGTGTGGCACTTCGGACAGGCCAGAATTTCGAGCACTTCGTGAGAGATCACGGGTGCATGGTAGTACGGTTGCGCCTGTGATTTTGAGGCGGCTCTACCTGTACGTGGTGAGCGCCGCGGCGCTGGGTTTGCTCGCGGTCGGCCTGATTTTTCTCGGCGGCACCTTGCTGCTTTTCGTCTTCAACGATCCTTCCGCGGATTCCAGCCGCGCCTCACTCGCCATCTTCACCGCCATGACCGCGGTCGCCCTGCCCGTATGGGGCGTTCACTTCTGGTTCGCTCGTCGCTTCGCGGGCCGCGATCCATTCGAGCGCGCATCCGCGGTCCGCCGCCTGTACCTGTACTGGGCATGTCTCGTCGCGTCAGTCTCCGCGATGTACACCCTCGGTTTCCTCATCACCCAGCTGCTGCAACCCTTCCTGGACAACCAGCCGACCATCTGGCTGACAGCCTCCCAGCTGGGCTGGGCGACCTTCGTCCTGGCCGTCATCTTCGCCTTCCACTTCTGGATCGCGACAGGTGACCGCGCCGCGGTCGGCGAGGAAGGCGCCTCGGCCACACTGCGCCGCTGGTACATGTACATCGCGCTTCTCGTCGGCCTGCTGGCGATGCTGTCCGGCGCCGCGACGCTGCTCCAGCTCGGCTGGACAAAGCTGATCACAGGGTCACTGGAGAGGTACACGTACCTGTCACCCGCGGCGGGCGCCGTCCTCGCGGGGGCTGTGCTGTGGGGCTTCCATGCGCGCGCCATCGCGATGCGCCACCTCTCCGACGACCGGCACTCCACCCTACGGACGCTGGAGGGATTCATCGCGGTCGGCGTAAGCATCAGCATCGCGCTGGTCGGCGCGAGCCAGATCCTTTACTACGTGCTGGCGCGAGTGCTCGGCGTCGGCCATCCAGGCGGTGCGAGCGGCGACGTGCTGGCCGCGGCCGCCGGCCCCGGCTCCTACTTCCTCGTCTACGGCGTGGCGTGGTTCCTGACCCAGCGGCGCCTCACGCGCGACGCCGGCACGCAGGAGGCGGACCGGCAGGCGGGCATACGCCGCCTGTACACGAACCTCGCGGCGCTGGTTTCGCTTGTCGTCTGGGCGATCGGCGCGGGCGGTTTGCTGTGGACGCTGGCCGAGCAGCTCGAGGCGCCGATCATCGGCGTCCAGGCCCACGACTGGCGGGACCCGCTCAGCCTGTGGATCACCCTTCTCGTCGTGGGCGCCGCCGTGTGGGTGGCGCACTGGCGTCCCGCACCCTGGGCAGCCGACCGCCAATCGCTCAGCCGCAAGCTCTACGTCTGGGCCGCTCTCCTCGGCAGCATCCTCGCGGTCCTCGGCGGCGGCGTCGGGATGCTCAACTCGCTCCTGCAGCAGGCCTTCAGCTCCCACCCGCGCCTGAACACCACCGACAATCTCGACTTCGGCCACTACCTCGCCGTCATCGTCGTCGCGGCGGGGATCGGCTTCTATCACTGGCGCGTGCTGCGGGCCGACGCGGCAGCCCGGCCGGCGAGGCCTGCGGCGGCGCCCGTGCCTGCGCCTGCTACGGTCGGGGTCGCGTCGCCGGCCAGGACAGCCGCGCCCGTCGCCGAGAGTCTCGGCCCGCACGCCCACCGCTACACACTCGTGGTCACGGACGCCACCGACGACGACATCCACCAGGCGCTGGCCGAGCTGCCGCCGCACGCGAGCTACAAGCTGACGCCGGCCGAGCAGACCGTTGACGGACGCTGAGGCCCAGGCGTACCTCGACCTGGTCGACTGGCGCCGCCGCGTCGGCGATCTCTTCCGGATCTCGGGCCCTGACGCCATCACTCGGTTCCGCCACGGGCGTGATGAGCTCTTTCGCGACCACCCGCAGTCGCCGATCGAGCCCGACGAACGCGCATCGTTCTCGGGCCTGCATTACTTCGAGCCGGACCCGGCCTATCGCCTCAGCGCGCGACTCGAGCCAGGCGACGAGAGCGAGCTCGTGATCGACACCGGCGGAGACGACGGCGCGGTCACCTACCGGCGCATCGGCCGGCTCGAGTTCACGCTCGCCGGCCAGGAGTGCGCGCTGACCGTGCTCAGCCTCGTCCAGTACGCGGGAGGCCTGTTCGTGCCATTTCGCGATCTCACGTCAGGTCACGAGACGTATGGCGGTGGCCGCTACCTCTTCGACACGGCGAAAGACACCGACGGACTCGTACTCGAGCTCCAACCCGGCTCGCTCGACGTGACGATCGACTTCAACTACGCGTACAACGCGTCATGCGCCTACAGCCCACGCTGGGCGTGCCCGCTCGCGCCGCCGGAGAACCACCTCCAGGTCGCGGTGCGAGCGGGGGAGCTTGTTTACAAAACGTACTAAGCGGTTACGGCGCTGCCGTTGACCGTCTTGATCAGCTCGGCAGCGAGCGCGAACGACTCCTTGAATGCGAACGCGTTGTTGTTGAAGGTGAACCCGCCGAACCCGGCTGCCATGTACTCCCCGATGACTTCAACCGCCTGCGGCAACCTGACGACCATCACGATCGCGCGCCGCTCCGGAGGCAAGCTGTCGACGATTGCTTTGGCGTCGTTCTCGTCCTCCACCAGCACCAGCGGCATGCCGACGGTCAGCAGCACCTCGGAAGGGTCGCGATTGACCGCGGCGCAGTGCTCTTCGAAGACCTTCTTCTTTCGCTTCAGGTCCTCGATGTTGCCGCCGAACCAGTGGCCGATATCGCCGTGCTTCGCGAGGATGCGCAGCGTCCTCTGCTCCCCGCCGCCGCCGATCAGGATCTTCGGACCTCCCGGCTGAATGGGCCTCGGCACGTTGAGCGCTCGATCGATCCTGTAGTACTTGCCATCGAACGAGGGCCGCTCCTCGGTGAACATCAGCCTCGCGATCGTCACCGCCTCCTCGAGACGGTCCATGCGCTGACCGATCGGCGGAAACTCGAACCCGTACCCGCGATGCTCGTCCTCGTTCCAGGCCGCCCCGATGCCCAGGATCGCCCGGCCTTTCGATATCACGTCCAGAGTCGTCACCTCTTTTGCCAGGAGCGCGGGGTTGCGATACGTGACGCCGGTGACGAGCGTGCCGAGCTTCACCCGCGACGTTTGCGTCGCCAGTGCGGCCAGCGTCGTGTACGCCTCCATCATCGGCTCGGTCTCGGGACCGACGCCGCGTATCTGATAGAGGTGGTCCATCACCGTGACCAGGTCGAAGCCGGCTTTCTCGGCCGCCTTCGCGTTCTCGACCACGCGGTCGAACAGCTTGTCGTGAGAGACGCCGGGGAACGAGAAGCTCGGCATGTGGAAACCGAAAAATGCAGCCATGCCCATGACAATACCGGCTCCGGGACTACCATTCCGCCTGATGAGAATCACGACCGTCGCGGGCGTCGCCGTCGCCTTCATCCTCCTGCTGATCGGGACCGTCCTGGTCTTCGAGGCCTTCGACCGCGACTCACACTCCGCCAGCGACACCATCCGCCCCTTCCTGATCACGATGGCGCCGGTCTGGGCGGTCGCGATCGCGGCGGCCCGGGTGCTTCTCCAGCGCGACCGAAACTAGATCGTCCATAGATAGAATTTGTAGCGTCCGCCTGTGGCTATAGAAGAATCCCGTAACGGGAAACCGAGTGGCATCCAGCTCGTCCAGGTCGAGGGCTTCCTCGAGGTGGCGCGCCGGGGCAGCGTCAGCCGGGCCGCGGAGGCGCTCTTCATCACCCAGCCGACGCTGACCGCACGCCTCCAGGGCCTGGAGCGCGAGCTCGGCACCCCGCTCTTCCTCCGGACGCCTCACGGGATGCGCCTGACCGACGCCGGCCGGGCCTGGATCCCGTTTGCCGAGCGGGCGCTGCGAGCCCTGGTCGACGGGCGCGACGCGCTGGAGCAGGTGATGACCGCGTCGGCCGGGCACCTGATGATCGCCGCGGCCCCGGCCGTGAGCACCTACGTGCTGCCCGAGCTGCTCGAGCAGTTCGTCGCCGTCCATCCGCGTGTCGAGGTCTCGGTCCGGACGGGCCACTCGGAGGACGTGGTCGAGCTGGTGCTTCGCGACGAGGTCCAGATCGGACTCGGCCGCGCCATCCGCCACCCGGACCTGGAGCTCCGGCCGTTCCACACCGAAGACCTGGTGCTGGTGTGCGCGCCCGACCACGCGTTCACCGGCCGGCCGTCCGTCGCGATGGCCGAGGTCGCGGCCCAGAAGCTGATCATGTTCGACCGTACGTCGAGCTACTACGAGATCACGCAGGGCGCGTTCCTCTCGGCGGGCGTCAGCCTTCGCGGATTGATGGAGCTGGACTCGATCGAGGCCGCCAAGAAGATGGTCGAGCGCGGGCTCGGCGTCGCGCTGCTGCCGGGCACGGCGGTGGCGCGCGAGGTTGCGGGCAAGACGCTGTGCGTGGTCAAGATGAAGGACGCGCCCCCGATGCAGAACTCGATCGTCGCATTCCGGCGCCGCGACGCCGGCAAGCCGCAGGGCATCGTGGCCGCTTTCCTGGAGCTGCTCGAAGCCAGGTAACGCTCGAGCGGCCGATTTTCCACATCGGAATGTTTGATGGGTTCCATCAAATCAATCAATTGGACTTATAGCTGCATGCTTGGTAATTTGGGCCACATGGACAGCGAGAAGCGCACCGCCGACGCAGAGCGCGAGCCCTCCACGCACGAGTGCGAGTGCCCCGAGCCCTGCAACTGCGATCACGACAACGAGTAGTCGCGCCGGCTCTCGGCGTTAGCCACACAAAGCCGGTGTCAAGGAGGCTCTGATGGATCTCGTCTCGACGCCCCTCCTCCCCGAGGGCTACAAGGTGCCTGCTTCGCGGAACGACCCGCCGAGCAAGCGGCTTCGCCGCCTGCTCGCCGAGAAGCCGTACGTCTTCGCTCCGGGCGTGTACGACCCGATGGGCGGGCAGCTGGTGATGTACCACGGCTTCGACGCCGTCTACTTCAGCGGCTACTCGTTCGCGATCGGGCACCTTGGCACGACCGACATGGACCTGTACTCGTCGGTGGAGATCGCGGATGGTGCGCGCCGCACCGTGAGCGCCCTGCGCAAGTTCCAGCTGACGATGGCGATGGGCGACCCGGAGAAGAAGGTCGCACCGATCCATCTCGAGATTCCTCCGGTCGTGGTCGACATGGACGCGGGCTACGGAAACATGTTCAACGTCCAGCGGACGATGGAGCTCTATGTCAACGCCGGCGTCGCCGCGGCGCATCTCGAGGACCAGGTCATGCCCAAGCGATGCGGCCACATCGCGGGCAAGGCGCTCATCTCGGCAGGCGAATTCGTCGGCAAGCTGAAGATGATGCGCAATGCGGCCGACGACCTCGGCCACAAGGACTTCATCATCATCGCGCGCACCGACGGCGTGTCGGCGACCGAAGCGCCCGAGTCCAAGCGCGGCCTCGAGCTGGCCGTGGACCGCGGGCTGCGGTACCTCGACAGCGGCGTGCCCGACCTGCTCTGGTGCGAGTTCCCGACCGCCGAGCGCGGGCCGACAGAGGAGTTCTGCACCGAGATCCGAAAACGATTCCCCGAGGCGCGCTTCGCCTACAACTACTCGTCATCGTTCAAGTGGTTCAACGAGAAAAACCCCATCACGTGGGACGAGCTCGGCATGCTCGGCGTGGGATTCATCTTCATCACGCTTGCGCTGCAGCACGCGGCGGGCTATGGCATGTCGATCCTGCTCGACGACCTGAAGCAGTCAAAGGAGAAGGGCTACATGGACCTCCAGCGCAAGGAGTGGGCGGACGGCGTCGACGTGCCGACGCGGTCGCACCACCTGTTCACCGGGGTCCCATACCACCAGCACGTAGGCCATGAGTACGGCGCCTCGCGCCTCAGCAGCGAGCTGGAGGAGCACCTGGAGATCTCAAAGGTCGTCTAGGTCCTCCCCATTCATGGGGAGGTGGCGGCGGAGCCGCCGGAGGGGCTGACCTAAACTTCGCCTGCGAGGGCGAACGTGCTTCTCTTTCCGTTCCGCTACCTGTGGTGGCTCATCTCGAGCGTCCGCCGCTCGATCGGCAGGCCGCCCGAGTTCGTCATGTTCGTGCTCGAAGAGAACCCGCCCGCGCTGCCGGACCCGCCGCGGCCCCTGTGGCAGCGCTTCGCGGGGGCGCGATCCCGCCTCAGTGTCAAAGAGCTGGGCGAACGCTTCGACGCCATCGCACGCGACACCCGGATCAAGGGCGTCGTCCTCCACCTCCGCCCGGCCGGGATGCCAATGGCCACGCTGCAGGACCTCCGCGAGCTGGTGGCGAAGCTGCGCAAGTCGGGCAAGCGCGTGGTCGCGTGGGCGCCCTCCTACACCACGGGCACCTACTACCTCGCGTGCTCGTGCGACGAGATCCTGATGATGCCGAGCGGCATGATCGGCGCCCTGGGATTCGCCAGCACGGGCGTGTTCCTCGCCGACGGGCTCGCTCGATTCGGACTGAGCGCTGACTTCATCCAGGTCTCGCCCTACAAGTCGGCGGCCGACCCGCTCACGAAGTCGAAGATGTCGGACGAGCTGCGCGAGCAGATCACGTGGCTGCTCGACTCGCAGCACCGCGAGTTGGTGAACGCGATCGCGGAGAGCCGGTCGATGGACGAGGCCGGCGCCAAGCAGCTGATCGATTGCTCGCCGTACGGCGACGACACCGCCGTCAGTGAGCACGTCGTGGACAGCGTCATCTCGGAAGAGGACCTGGCCGCGCGGCTCGGGACGATCGGCACCTGGGAGCGCGCCCAGCGCAAGATGCGCGCGCCCGCCCCCACGCTCGGCCGCGGGCGGTACGTCGCGGTGATGCGGATCGAAGGCACCATCATGGACGGGCGCTCGGGTGGTCTCCCGGTCCGGCCGCCCGTCGACATTCCGCTGCTCGGCGAAGATCGCGCGGGCGACCTGAGCGTGGTCCAGCTGGCCAGGCAGGTCGCCGCCGACAAGCGTGCCGCGGCCGCCGTCCTCTACGTGAACTCCCGGGGCGGATCGACCACCGCCTCCGAAGCGATGCGCCGAGCCCTCGAGGTCGTGGCCTCGCGCAAGCCCCTGGTCGTGGTGATGGGACCCATCGCCGCGTCGGGGGGCTACGACGTCTCGACCCCCGGTGCGTGGATCGTCGCGCGACCCAGCACGCTGACCGGCTCGATCGGCGTGCTTGGCGGCAAGATCGTCACGGGTGGTCTCTGGCCCAAGCTCCTGGTCAACCGCGAGACGATCGCATTCGGCGACCACGTGACGATCTACAGCGACGAGCGCCCCTACACGGACGAGGAGCGGGCGATCCTGGTCAGGGAGATCGACCACCTGTACCGGGGATTTCTGGACGTGGTCGCGAAGGCACGGAAGATGTCGCTCGACGAGCTGCAGCCCATCGCGCAGGGCAAGGTCTGGACCGGGCGCCAGGCGCTCGAGCGCAAGCTGGTCGACGAGCTTGGCGGCCTCGAAGCGGGCGTGACCAAAGCGCGCGCGCTGGCGGGACTGCCGGCCGGTGCGCGCATGCGCGAGGTCCGCGGCCCTCGGCGGATGATCCCGCCCCTGGCCGCGCCGGCGCCCGCCGGCGGGTGGTTCGCCTACATGCTCGAGGGAGTGAAGCTGCTCAGCCGCGCGCCGGCCCTGGCGGTGATGGAATACCTTCCAGGCGAGCTGACGTGACGGCGATCTATCTCCGGGGGCAATATCCGCTTCCGCATGGGGCCACTACTTTCTTGTGGATATTCGGCGCGGTCTCCGTTTGGTGGGGCGTCCTGGCCTTTCGCGCGCAGCGACGCTTTCTCGGCAAAGCCCTGCGCGCGACGGGCGTCGTGCAGAGTCTGAAGAAAGAGCGGATGAAGTCCAGCACCGTCTACTTTCCGGTGATCCGGTTCACAACCGCCAGCGGCGCCACCGTGACCGCAACGTCGCAAAGCTCGAAGAGCAGCGGATACCCGATCGGGCAACCCATCAAGGTCCTCTACGATCCCGACGAACCCGAGAACCTGGAGATCGACGCGTTCTGGTCGCGCTGGCTGGTCGTGATTGCGGCGACCTTCGTCGCTCTGCTGTGCTTCGCTATCGGCGCGGCCGCGCTGCTGACCCCCGTGGGCTAGAGATTTCACGGTTTTGGCGCCAAAGACGCCCTTCGCGGCGTGAATTAAACGGTTTTGGCGCCAAAAACGCCCATCGCGACGAGGTTAATGGAGTACCTGCCGGGAGAGCTGACACAGACGCTGAAGCTCGTTACCAGCCGGACATAATGTCGTTGGGTTGGTCGTGAGATCCCCAGCGAGCTCGTCGATCCTCATGGCATGCGCTGCCGTCGTCGCGCTTGTGCTGCCAGCCTGCGGTGAGGGCTGCGGGATGTGCGCGTGTCCCCCTGCTGATTGCGCGGATGTCCGTACGACAGCGGCAGACAACGGAAAGACGTTCAGCCTCGCCGTTGGCGAATGGGTGACCGAGCAACTTCCTGACCTTTCGATGTCCGCCGCTGCGTCGAGCAGCGACCCGACGGTGATAAGAGTCGTGGGCAAGATCAAGATGGCCACCATCGGCTCAGCAATCATCTACGCCAGTTTTCAAGCACTGAAAGCCGGCTCGGCGCAACTGGAGTTCAGCTATCTGACCTGCCGGGCCTCGAATGATGCGTGCTCGTACGAGGTCACAGTCCGCGTCATTGAATACCCCAAGACGAAAGCCTCCGTATCGATCAACACCTCTCCGATGGCAACGATCCGACTTCATGTTGGTGAATCGGCACGATTTTCTGAGTGCTGCGGAGGCAGCGGCCTTGGGACACTCAAGGTCACCATTGACCGCACGGACGTCTTGGAATGGGCGGTCGAGCCCCTGTACAACAACAACCTTACGGTCGAAGGCGCCGTGACGGCAGTGTCGCCAGGAACAGCACATGTTTTCGGTACTTTCTGCTCAACCGGGTGTCAGGACGTCTGGACTCTCACCGTAATCGTCACCTGACGACCCGCGAGAGAAGGATTCCGCACGTCTGGCGTCAAACATCCGAATCTAAGCCCTGGGTAACGCACGTCTGGCGTCGAACATGCGCTAAACAGCGGTCGCGGCTTTAGGCGTCGAGCGCGGGGAACCTCCACGGCTGCCGCTCCCGCACGACCTCGTACACCGCCTCGACGATGCTCTCCCGGTTCGGCTTCGTGAAATAGTCCCCGTCCGGCCCGTACGCCGGCCGGTTCGGCGACGCCGCCAGCGTCCGCGGCGCCGCGTCCAGGTGCCACCACCCCTGCTGCACCTCGAGGATCTGCTGGAGCATGAAGGCCGACGCCCCGCCCGGAACATCCTCGTCGACGCAGATCAGCGCGCGAGTCCTGGCGACCGACGAAACGAGCGTCTGGTTGACGTCGAATGGGTTCAGCGTCTGGACGTCGATGACCTCACACGACACCCCAAGACTCTCGAGCGTCGCCGCGGCATCCAGGGCGATCGCGCAGCACGCGCCGTACGTGACGACCGTCGCGTCGGTGCCCGAACGCAGCACCTCCGGCACGCCCAGCGGAACCGTGAACGAGCCGATGTTGTCCGGCACCCGTTCCTTCAACCTGTAGCCGTTCAACACCTCGATCACGATGCCCGGGTTGTCGCCCTGGAAGAGCGTGTTGTAGAAACCAGCGGCCTGTGTCATGTTGCGCGGCACCGCGATGTAGATGCCTCGCAGCGCGTTGACCAGGACCGACATCGGCGATCCCGAGTGCCAGATCCCGACGAGGCGGTGCCCCTTGGTGCGGATGACGACCGGCGCCTTCTGCCCGCCCACGGTGCGCCAGTGCAGCGTGGCCAGGTCGTCGGACGCCAGCTCCAGCGCGTAGAAGAAATAGTCGAGGTACTGGATGTCGCAGATCGGACGCAGGCCACGCATCGCCGCGCCGATCGACTGCCCGAGGATCGTCGCCTCGCGTATGCCCGTGTCGGTCAATCGCAGGTCTCCGTACTTGGCCTGCAGTCCCTCGAAGACGAGGTTGACGTCGCCGAGCCGGCCCACGTCTTCGCCGACCACGAAGATCCGGGGATCGCGCGCGAAGTTGGCGTCGAAGTTGCGGACGAGGATCTGCCGCCCGTCCACGGTGGGCGATTTCTCCGAGTAGACGGGCGCCACGACGGGCACCTTCAGCGGGGACTCCGGCGAGCGGCTGTATAGAAAAGAGTTGTAGCGCTCGTCGTTCTCGCGCCGGTACTCCTGGACGAACTGAGCGAGCTCGGCCCGCGCCGGGGAATCGATGCCGCGCGTCTGGTGGAGGGCCCGCGTCGCGGTCGACATCACGAGCGCCCGCGTCACCTTGCTCGCCTCGTCCAGCGAGGCGGTGACCTCCGCCACCTCCGGCATGTCGATCCGGCGCAGGATCGCCACCGCGCGGTCACGTTCGGCGCGAATCGGAGCCTGGAACGCATCCCACGCGAGGTCTCGCGCCGCCTCGACGGCCTCCTTGTCCGCCGCCTCCCAACCCTCGAGCTGCGATTCGCTCGCGACCCCGAACTCGATGATCCAGTCGCGCATCCGCGCGATGCAGTCGTACTCGTTCTCGAAGCGCAGGCGCTCCTTCGACTTGTATCGCTCGTGGCTGCCGCTAGTCGAGTGGCCCTGCGGCTGTGTCATCTCGGTCACATGGACCAGCGCCGGCTTGTGCTCGCGACGCACTTTGTCGATCGCGGTCGCGTACGTCTCGACGAGGCTCATGTAGTCCCAGCCGCGCACGACGTAGATGTCGATCCCGGGCCGGTCGTCGGGCATGAACCCGCGCAGCGCGTCGGAGATCGATGCCTTGGTCGTCTCGGCTGTGATGGGGACCGAAATGCCGTAGCCGTCATCCCACACCGACATCGCCATCGGCACCTGCAGCACGCCCGCGGCGTTGATCGCCTCCCAGAACAGGCCCTCGCTCGTGGCGGCGTCGCCGATGGTGCCGAAGGCCACCTCGTTGCCATTGACCGAGAAACCGTCCTGCACGGCCTTCAGCTGGGGGTTGTCGCGATACAGCTTGGAGGCGTACGCCAGGCCGACCAGTCGCGGCATCCAGCCCGCCACGTTCGACACGTCCGCGCTCGAGTTGGGAGTGTCGATCGACCGCGCGAACGCGCCGCTGTCCTCGAGCAATCGTGTGGCGAAGTGGTTGCCCATCTGGCGGCCGCCCGATGACGGGTCCGCCTCCACGTTCGCGTTGCCGTAGAGCTGGGCGAAGAACTCGCGCACGTTGGACATGCGCGTGGCCCACATGAAGGTCTGGTCGCGGTAGTAGCCCGCCCGCCAGTCGCCCGGCCGGAAGGTCTTGGCCATCGCGATCTGGGCGACCTCCTTGCCGTCGCCGAAGATCCCGAATGTAGCGTTGCCGCGCAGAACTTCGGCGCGGCCGATGACGCTCGCCCGGCGGCTGCTGTAGGCCAGCCTGTAGTCGGCGACGACGGCTTCGGCGGTGAGGTTGACCTTGGAGTTGCGGATCGCGCGCGCCATCAGCTGCAGGTTAACGCTCGGCCCCGCCAAAAGTCCTCGGCGAGGGTCCGGGCCACAGCCCAGTTAAGCGGTGCTGACGCGCTCCCCTTCCTGCTCCCGGCGAAGCAACCCCGGCCGGCTCGCCTGGAGGGCCTCCTTCATGTGCACGTAAGCCTTGGCCAGCTCGCCTCGGCGCTCGAGGATCTCGGCGTAGACGCCGTGACAGTCGAGCAGCCGCTCGCGCATGTCAAGCGCCTCGAAGCCTCGGATGGCCTGCTCGAACTCCTCGTCCACCGCCTTGTGCTCGCCGCGCCTGTCCGCGATCCGGCCCAGCCATACATGCGCCTCGGCGATGGTGGCGCCCTCCTCCAGCCGCTCGGCCAGCTCCAGCGCCTGCTGCGCGAGCTCCTTTGCATCGCCGATCTTGCCCTCCAGCATCGCGAGCTCGCAGAGGCTGAGAAGCACGTGGCTGCGGCCGAACTCGAGGTCCGTCTCGTCACACAGGGCGAGCGCGCGCTCGAGGTGAAGCCGGGCGCCGCCGGTCTCGCCCCGCGCCATCAGCACCAGGGCGAGGTTGTTCTCAGAACGCGCCAGGGCGACGCGGTCGCGAAGCACATCGAGCAGCGCGACCGAACGCATCGCGTACCTCGCCGCGGTCTCGACGTCGCCCATCCCGTGGTACGCCATGCCCAGCCCGGTGTACATTCGCGCGACCCTGCGCAGGTCGAACACCGCGCCGCCCGAGGCGATTGCTTCCTCGTATGCCGCGATGGCCCGATCCCATTCATGGTTGGCGACGTGGATTCCAGCGAGTATGCCGAGCAGCCGAGCCTCTGTCGGCGTGGGCGCCGGCGTGATGCTGCGGCAGACCTCGAGCGCCTTCTCGGCAAGCGCCATCGCGTCTTTCGACTGGACGACCTTGGCCAGCGCGGCCTGCGCGCCGATGCACTCGGCGAGCATCAGGCCGTCGTTCACGGCCTCGAAATGCGCCCGCGCCTCGTCGAGCAGGGCGGCCGCGCGTTCCGGCTGCGACGACCCCAGATGGGCCTGGGCCAGGAAGTAGCGGATGCGCCCGAGGCGGAACGCGGATGACCCGCGCTCGAGGAGCGACATACCGAGCTTTATGGCCTCGTGGTTGCGCCCGTCGGCCACCAGCGCTTCCAGCTCGATCACGCTCGCCTGAGTGTCGTCGACTGCGCCTGCGGGCTCGGCCAGGAAGAACTCCACCGGCTTGCCAGTCCGGCGGGCGATGTGCTCGAGGGTCGGCAGCGAGGGCCTGGTCCGGCCGGTCTCGACCAGGTAGATCGCGGGCGCGGTGACGTGGCCCTTACCCAGTTGCGCGAGGCTCAGACCGGCTTCGGCGCGGGCTTGCTTGACCGAGCCCGGGCGAACGTTGATGCCGGGGAGTCTCCGTCGCTTGGGGAGAGCGTCAGCCGCAACTGGTGCGTCAGTACGCCCGCTAGCCACCAGGCGTCACTTTATAACAAACCCTTAAGAGATGGCGTCATGCCTTCTTGGAACGTTTCTTTCACGTTCATTGGTCGCCGGGCGCCACAGCTCTAAAGTCCGCCCACACTTAACGTTGTTAAGTTAAACTGGCGCTGGCGCAGGTCGCGGTCAGAGTGCTTCCCGCCGCGGCCTGCTCCTCCCGATGGCCTCTCCCTGGAACACACCCTCCAGGGAGAGGTTTTTTGTTGGGTAGAGGGCTTTACCTCCCCACCTGCTGGGGAGGTCGGCCCGAAGGGCCGGGTGGGGAGTGGCGAACCCCCTTAAGCCGACGGATACGTCCCGAACAGCTTGATCTCGGCGCTCGCCGGGAGAGCATGGTCCTCCCCATTTATGGGGAGGTGTCGGGCGAAGCCCGACGGAGGGGCCGCACCGAACCCCTTCAGGCCGAAGGATACGTCCCGAACAGCTTGATCTCGGCGCTGGCCGGGAGAGCATGGTCCTCCCCATTTATGGGGAGGTGTCGGGCGAAGCGCGACGGAGGGGCCGCACCGAACCCCTTCAGGCCGAAGGATACGTCCCGAACAGCTTGATCTCGGCGCTGGCCGGGAGAGCATGGTCCTCCCCATTTATGGGGAGGTGTCGGGCGAAGCGCGACGGAGGGGCCGCACCGAACCCCTTCAGGCCGAAGGATACGTCCCGAACAGCTTGATCTCGGCGCTGGCCTCTTCCAGGTCACTCAGCGCTGCTTCGGCCGCCGAAGCCGCGTCGACCTCGCCGTTGATCGAGAAGTCGAGGTAGAACCGGTACTCGAACGGCTGCCCCAGCTGAGGGCGGCTGTCCAGGCGGGTCAGGTTGACCCCGCGGCGGGCGAAGCAGTCGAGGGCGTGGGCAAGGCTGCCAGGCCGGTGAGCGGTGACGAAAGCGATCGACCCCTTCCAGCCTGACTCCGCTTCCCGCGGTCGCGCAGGCGCACCACGCTCGACGACGACGAAGCGCGTGCGATTTTCCGAATCGTCCTGGATCACCTCCGCGAGCACGTACAGGCCGTACCGCTTGGCGGCGGCCTTGCTGGCGATGGCCGCCGTGCCAGGCTGGCGCTGCTCCGCCACAGCGCGCGCCGCCCCGGCCGTGTCGTGGTAGGCCACCGGGCGAATCTGCCGCGAGTGAAGGTAGCGGTCGCACTGGGCCAGGGCCTGGGGGTGAGAGAGGGCGCGCTCCACAGGTCCGGGCCACCCCAGCAGGCAGTGGCGCACCGGCAGGACGTGCTCCCGCACCACCCGCAGCCCCGGGAGCTCCCACAGAAGGTCCGATACCTCCTGCACGACGCCCGCGCTGCTGTTCTCGACCGGCAGCACCGCCGCGTCGACCGCACCCATCGTGAGTGCGTCGAAGGTCAGGCGAAAGGTCGGAGACCCAACCGCCTCGGCGTCCGGGAAGAGCGCCGATACCGCCTCGTCCGAGTAGGCGCCCGGCTCTCCTTGATACGCAACCCTCACCCGAAGATCAGATGGCGAAGGGTGTCCGCGACGTGGTTGTGGTCGCTCAGCTGGTCGGTCACCGGCGGGTGCCCGTTGCCCTCGTGGCCATTGGTCTCCGACATCGCCGCGATCTTGCGCAGGTCCTCGTCGGTCACTTCCTTCTTGGTGTCGGCCAGCTGGAGGAACCGCTGCCAGGCGGCGTCGGCCGGGGCGTCCACCAGGTGGATGCCGAGCCGCTCGAGCCGGTGGTGGAAAGCGTGGCGGCCAGACCGGGCGGTGAGCACGATCTTCGAATCGGCCAGGCCGACGTCCTCCGGTTTCATGATCTCGTAGTTCAGCCGGTCCTTCAGCACTCCGTCCTGGTGGATGCCCGACGCGTGCGCGAAAGCGTTGGCGCCGACCACCGCCTTGTTCGGCTGCACCGGCGTGCCGGTCAGCTCGGAGACCAGGCGCGAGGTGCGCGTGATCTCGGTCGTGTTGACGGCGCACTCAAGGCCCAGCTTGGCCTGCCGCACGCGCAGCAGCATCACCACCTCTTCCAGCGAGGTGTTGCCGGCCCGCTCGCCGATGCCGTTGATGGTGCACTCGACCCGCCGCGCGCCCGCCGAAAGGGCGGCCAGCGTGTTCGCGACGGCGAGCCCGAGGTCGTTGTGGCAGTGCACCGAGTAGAGAGCCTTCTCGCTGCCCCGCGCCTCGTTGATGACGCGGCGCACCAGCTCGCCGAACTCGTAGGGCAGGCAGTAGCCGGTGGTGTCCGGGATGTTGATGACGTTGGCGCCCGCGGCGAGCATCGTCTCCACCGTCTCCACGAGGTAGTCGGGGTCGGCGCGTCCCGCGTCCTCCGGCGAGTACTGCACCTTGTCGCACAGCGACCGCGCGTACGCGACCATCTCAGCGCCTCGCTTGAGCACGCCTTCGCGCGTCATGCCGAGCTTCCGGTTGATGTGGACGTCGGAGACGGACAGCACGATGTGGATCTGCGGGTCCTCGGCTTCTTTGATCGCGCCCCACACGGCGTCGATATCCTCACGCACGGCCCGCGCCAGCGCGGTCACGGTCGCGCCGCGAATCTCGCGCGCGATCCGCCGGCATGCCTCGAAATCACCTGGCGACGAGATCGGGAAGCCCGCCTCGATCACGTCCACGCCGAGCTTTTCGAGCTGGCGCGCGATGCGCAGCTTGGAGTTCGAGTCCAGGTGGAAGCCTGGCGACTGCTCGCCGTCGCGCAGCGTCGTGTCGAAGATGAATACTCGGTCCGGACTGGCGTCTTTCATTTCTCTACTGGCTCCAACCAGGTCATCATCGAGCGCAGCTCGCGTCCAACCTGTTCGATCTGGTGGTCCGCGTCTTTGCGGCGCATCGCGAGGAATCCCTCCCTACCGTTTGAGTTCTCGTCGAGCCAGCGCTCGGCGAAAGTGCCGTCCTGGATCTCCTGCAAGACCTGCCGCATCGACTGGCGCACGTGGTCGTCGATGACACGCGGCCCGGAGACGTAGTCGCCGAACTCGGCCGTGTCGGAGACCGAGTAGCGCATGAAGCCAAGGCCGCCGCGATACATCAGGTCGACGATCAGCTTCAGCTCGTGCAGCACCTCGAAGTACGCGAGCTCAGGCTGGTAGCCGGCCTCGACCAGCGTCTCGAACCCGGTCTTGACCAGCGACGCGACGCCGCCGCACAGCACGGCCTGCTCGCCGAAGAGGTCGGTCTCCGTCTCCTCCTTGAAGGTCGTCTCGAGGACGCCGGCCCGGCCCGCGCCGAGCGATCGCGCGTAAGCCAGGGCCCGGTGCCAGGCGTGACCGGTCGCGTCCTGGTGGACCGCGATCAGCGCGGGCACGCCCTGCCCGGCCACGTAGGTGCTGCGCAGAAGGTGGCCCGGACCCTTGGGCGCGATCATCGCCACGTCGATGTCCTGGTTGGGCTTGATCTGGGCGAAGTGAATCGCAAAGCCGTGCGCGAACATCAGCATCGAGCGAGGCTGCAGGTGGGCCTCGATCGACTCGCGGAACAGCTTGCCCTGGCCCGCGTCGGGAGTGAGCACCATGACGACCGACGCCTCGGAGACCGCCGCCGGGACGGGCACCGCGCGCAGCCCGTCCGCCTCCACGCGCTCGATCGACTTGCTGCCCGGGTACAGGCCGACGCGGACGTCTTCGCCGCTGTCGCGCAGGTTGAGCGCGTGCGCGCGGCCCTGGCTGCCGTAACCGATCACCGCAACCGGCTCGCCGAGGTTCGGCGGACAGTCGGCGTCGTAGTGGATCTTCATGCCGTTCTCCTCATCACGACGGGGCCGGAACGGACCACGTCGACAATCCCGTGCCGGGTCAGCTCGTCGACGAAGCCGCTGACCTCGTCCGCGCCGCCGGAAAACTCGACGGTCGTACCGTCTGCGCCAGTCGACAGGACCTTCGCGCCTCGCTCCAGCAGAGCCTGGACCTCTGAAGCCGCCACCGTGGCCACGACCAGCTCGCGGTTGTGCAGGTCGTCGCCGGTCAGGTCTTCGACCTCGAGCACCTCGACCAGCCGCTCGAGCTGCTTGCGCACCTGGTCCGCCTCGGCGTGGCCGTGGTCGATCTCGAGCGTGATCCGCGATCGCCCGGGCTGGCGGCTCGGACCGACCGAGATGCCGCGGACGTGAAACCCACGCCGGCGAAGGACACCGGAGACCTTGGTCAGAGTGTTCTGCCCATCCTCAACGAGCAGCGAAAGAACCCGAATCTTGCTGTTATCGCTCCTCCCCACTTGTGGGGAGGTGGCGCGCAGCGCCGGAGGGGCAGCTTTAAGCATATTCAGGGGCCTCCCGGAACTCGTTGAGTCCCTTGCCGAGCGGGACGATCGGGTACACGTTCGCCTCGGGGTCGATCCGGAAGTCGATCAGGAACGGCCCCTTCGTGCGCTCCGCGGCATCGAACGACGGCCCGATCTCCTCGAACTTCTCCACCCGCAGCGCCGGCAGCCCGTACGCCTCGCACAGCTTCACGAAGTCCGGCATGTGCGTCATGTCGACCTGCGAGCGCACGCCGCCGTAGAAGTCGTCCTGGAACTGGCGGACCATGCCGAGCGAGAAGTTGTTGAGCAGCACGATCTTCACGTCGAGCTGGTGCTCGACCGCGACCGAAAGCTCCTGCGCGGTCATGACGAACCCGCCCTCGCCCGCAACGCACCACACTGGCAAGTCCGGCCGGCCGAACTTTGCGCCGAGCGCGGCCGGCAGCGCGAAACCCATCGTGCCCGAGCCGCCGGAGTTGATGAAGAGCCCCGGCCGGTCGTAGTTCCACCACAGCGCCGCCCAGATCTGGTTCTGGCCGACGTCGGCGACGATGATCGCCTCGCTCTTCGCCCGCCGGTACATGTCGATCAAGACGTCCTGCGGCTGGAGCTTGCCGTTCGAGCGCTGGTAACGCAGCGGGTGTTCCTCGCGCCAGGCGTCGATTTGCGCCAGCCACTTGCCGCGGTCCGCCTGGAGCTTGTCGATGTGCGGCAGCATCGCCTCGAGCGCCAGACGGGCGTCGGCCACCAGCTCGATGTGAGGCCGCACGTTCTTCCCCATCTCGGAGGGATCGATGTCGACGTGGATGAAGGTCTTGACGTTGGGCGCGAACTCGGAGAGCTTGGCCGTCACCCGGTCGTCCACGCGCATGCCGACCATCATCAAAACGTCGGCGTTCTGGACCGCCTTCAAGCACCAGCCCGTGCCCATGAAGCCGGTCATGTGCAGCGAGAGGGGGTGCTTGACCGGGAACGCGCCGATGCCGAGCAGCGTCGTTCCGACCGGCGCCGCGGCCGCCTCGGCCAGCTGCATCAGCTCGCGCTCGGCGTGGCTGAGCAGCACGCCGTGACCCGCGAGGATCACCGGTCGCTCGGCCCGCGCCAGCGCATGCGCGGCCTGGCGCGCGCCCTCCAGGTCGACGTGGCCGTTCAGCCGGTAGCCCGGGATCTCGAGGTACTCCGTGTTGACGCGTTCCGCCTCGGCCTGCTGGACGTCCTTGCAGATGTCGATCAGGACCGGCCCTGGACGGCCGGTGGTCGCGATGTGGAACGCCTCGTGGATGACGCGGGGCAGCTGGCCGATCTTCGTCACGAGGTAGCTGTGCTTCGTGACGGAGCTGGTCGCGCCGATGACGTCCGACTCCTGGAAGGCGTCGCGCCCGACCTGGGTGCTCACCACCTGGCCGGTGATCGCGATCATCGGCACCGAGTCCATGTACGCGGTGCAGAGGCCGGTGACCAGGTTCAGCGCGCCCGGGCCCGAGGTCGCGAACACGACGCCCGGCTTGCCGCAGGCGCGAGCGTAGCCGTCGGCCATGTGCGCCGCCCCTTGCTCGTGGCGGACCAGGATGTGCTTGAGGTGCGGGTGCTCGTGGAGGTGCTGGTAGATCGGCAGGTTGGCGCCGCCGGGGTAGCCGAAGATGTACTCGACACCTTCGCGCTCCAGCGCTTCCAGCACCATGTCGGCTCCGGTCACTTTGTTGGCGGGCTCCTTTTGTCCCAGAAAATGAGAAAGCCCCCACCTCTCGGTCGGGGGCTTTTGCGATCTACCTGGTGGTCTGGCTAGGTCGCGCTTGCCCCCGTTTCAACGAGGCCAATAAGGCCCAGGAGGCCGAGGAGCGCTACGAGGCCGCGGGTCGACTTCGCCATGAGGTTCTGAATGTTAACGAGCGACTCCCCGTTTGGGGTTGTGGCCAGCGCACAAATTCCCACCCGATGTCGGACGTAAAGTTGTCGATCCCGGTGACCAGAACCCTCGCGCAGAAGCTGTGGGACGCCCACGTGGTGCGTTCGGCCGAAGGCGAGCCCGACCTCCTTTTCGTCGACCTGCACCTCGTCCACGAGGTGACCTCGCCCCAGGCGTTCGAGGGGCTGCGGCTGGCGGGGCGCCACGTCAGGCGGCCCGACCTGACGGTCGCGACCATGGACCACAACGTGCCCACCCGCGGCGGCGTTCGGGCCGCGGACGAGCTCTCCCGAAAGCAGATGGAGGTCCTCGCGGAGAACTGCCGGCGCGAGGGAATCCCCCTCCACCAGATCGGGAGCCGGCGCCAGGGCATCGTCCACATCATCGGCCCTGAGCTCGGCCTGACCCAGCCCGGGATGCTGATCGTCTGTGGCGACTCCCACACCTCGACCCATGGCGCGTTTGGCGCGCTGGCCTTCGGCATCGGCACCTCGGAGGTCGAGCTTGTGCTCGCCACCCAGTGCCTCCCCCAAAAACGGCAGGGTGACCTGGCCGTCGAGGTTTCGGGGGAGCTTGGGATCGGGGTCACGGCGAAGGACATCGCGCTCGGCCTGATCGGCCGGACGGGCACCTCCGCCGGACAGGGACACCTGGCCGAGTACCGCGGGCCGACGATCCGCAGCCTGTCGATGGAGGGCCGCATGACGGTCTGCAACATGTCGATCGAGTGGGGCGCCAAGGCCGGCATGGTGGCGCCGGACGAGACGACGTTCGCCTACCTCGAAGGTCGTCCCAACGCCCCGCGAGGCGCGGCCTGGGAGGCGGCGCTCGACTACTGGCGCTCGCTCACCTCAGACGAGGGCGCGTCTTTCGACGACGTGATCTCAGTCGATGCCGCGGCGCTCGAGCCACACGTGACCTGGGGCACCACGCCGGCGCAGGTCGTGCCTGTCACCGGCCGCGTGCCATCACCCCACTCCGAGACCGACGAACGCGCGCTGCGCTACATGGACCTGCGCCCGGGCACCGCGCTCGCCGACATCGCCATCGACCGCGTGTTCATCGGCTCCTGCACCAACGCGCGGCTGGAAGACCTGCGCGCGGCGGCGAGCGTGATCCAAGGCCGGCGCGTCCACCCGAAGGTGCGCGCCATGGTCGTGCCAGGCTCGACCTCGGTCAAGCGCGCGGCGGAGGATGAGGGCCTGGACGTCGTCTTCAAGGCCGCGGGCTTCGAGTGGCGCAACGCCGGGTGCTCGATGTGCCTGGGCATGAACCCGGACATCCTTGCCCCCGGCGAGCGGTGCGCCTCGACCTCGAACCGCAACTTCGAGGGCCGGCAGGGTTCGGGCGGCCGGACGCACCTGATGAGCCCGCCCATGGCCGCCGCGGCGGCGATCACAGGCCACCTGGTCGACGTCAGGGAGATCATGTAGGTGGAACCCGTCAAGAGGGTCTCCGGCCGCATGGCGCCGCTCGACCTGGCCGACGTCGACACCGACCAGATCATCCCCAAGCAGTTCCTGAAGCGCATCGAGCGGACGGGCTACGGGCCATTCCTCTTCTATGACTGGCGGGCGCGAGGGAACTTCGTGCTGGACCGGCCCGAGTACAGGGGAGCGTCCGTGCTGGTCGCGGGTGCGAACTTCGGCTGCGGCTCGTCGCGCGAGCACGCGCCGTGGGCGCTCCGGGACTTCGGCTTCAAGGCGATCATCGCGCCGAGCTTCGCCGACATCTTCCGCAACAACTCCTTGAAGACCGGCCTCCTCGCGGTGACGCTGCCCGAATCGCAGGTGAGACACCTGATGGACCTCGTCGCGGAAGACCCCAGCGTCGAGGTGAACGTTGACCTCGTCGCGCGGCGGGTGCACGGCGACGGCTTCGACTACAGGTTCGAGATCGACCCGTTCGCGCGCGAGATGCTGCTCGGCGGCCTCGACGACATCGCGCTGGTCGAGCGCCACGACTCGGACATCACCGCGTACGAGAAGCAACGCGCGGAGTGGCTCCCCACCGTCAAGTAGCTTCACCTCCCCGCTCGCCGGGGAGGTCGGCGGCCGCAGGCCGCCGGGTGGGGGCTCGCGCCTTGACTAGGGCTTGAGCATCGCCCCTTCCGACGCCGAGCCGACCAGCGCCGCGTAGCGCGCCAGCACCCCGCGCCGGTAGTGCGGCTCGGGCGGCGACCAATCCTGCAGCCGGGCGGCGACGTCGACGTCGATGACGCCGACACGCCGTGATTCCACGTCGATCTCGATGATGTCGCCGTCGCGCAGCGCCGCCAGGGGTCCCCCCACCGCCGCCTCGGGCGCAACGTGTCCGATCATCAGGCCCTGGGTGGCGCCGGAGAACCGCCCGTCGGTCACCATCGCCACCGAATCGCCGAGCCCCTCGCCGACGATCGCGGCGGTCACCTGCAGCATCTCCCGCATCCCGGGCCCGCCGCGCGGACCCTCGTAGCGGATCACGACCGTGTCCCCGGCCTTGATCTGGCCCGCGTAGACCGCGGCGAACGCGTCCTCTTCTCGGTTGAACACGCGCGCCGGTCCGCGGTGCGACGTCGGCGTGTGGGCAGTGACCTTGACGACCGAGCCTTCCGGCGCCAGGTTGCCGCGAAGGATCACGAGGCCACCCTCGTCGCGCAGCGGCCTGGAGAGCGGCCTCACCACCTCCTGTCCGGCCGTCTCCGACACGTGCTCGACCTCTTCGCCGAGCGTTCGCCCGGTGACAGTCAGCGCGTCGCCGTCGATGTAGCCGCCTTCGATCAGCCGCTTCGTGAGCAGGGCGATGCCCCCTGCCCTGTGCAGCTCGACGGCAGCGAACCGGCCGCCGGGCTTGAGGTCGCAGAGCAGCGGCGTGCGCTTGCTGATGCGATCGATGTCGTCGATCGCAAGGTCGACCCCGACCTCACGCGCCAGCGCTAGCAGGTGCAGCACGGCGTTGGTCGAGCCGCCGCTCGCCGCCACCGCCGCGATCGCGTTGTCGAACGCGCGGCGGGTCAGGATCTTCGATGGCCGCCGGTCGTTCTCGAGGACGTCCATTGCCAGGCGGCCGATCCGCTCGGCCGCGGGGTGCTTCTCCGGGTCGGTCGCAGGGATGGAGTTGAAGCCGACTGGCGACAGGCCGATGACCTCGAACATCATCGACATCGTGTTCGCGGTGTACTGGCCGCCGCACGCGCCGGCGCCCGGGCACGCGACGAGCTCCAGCTCGTGCAGGTCGCCGTCCGTCATCTTGCCCGCGGCCGCCGCCCCGATCGCCTCGTAGACGTCGCCGACCGCGACCTGGCGGCCGCGGAAGGAGCCCGGCATGATCGATCCGCCGTACAGGACGATGCCCGGCCGGTCCACCCGGACCAGCGCCATCGCCGAGCCGGGCGTCGTCTTGTCGCAGGCCGTCAGGCATACCAGCGCGTCGAACATGTGCCCGCGGGTGACGAGCTCGATCGAGTCCGCGATGACCTCGCGGCTGACGAGCGAGGTCTTCATGCCCTCGCTCCCCATCGTGATTCCGTCCGAGATTGCGATCGTGTTGAACTCCATCGGGTTGGCCCCCGCGGCGCGGATCCCGGCCTTCAGCGGCACTGCGAGGTCGCGCAGGCCGAAGTTGCACGGCATCGTTTCGGTCCAGCAGTTGGACACGCCGATGAAGGGCTTGTCGATGTCCTCCGGGCTCAGCCCGATCGCGTAGAGGAACGACCGGGCGCCGGCGCGATCGCGTCCCTGGTAGAGGGCTCGGCTGGGGAGGTCGTGCTGTGGCATGCCGATATGATCGCGCGGTGGCGACCGCGGCTGCCCAGGCCTCAGAAACGTCGTTGCTCCGCTACTCCCGCTGGATGCTCTATACGACCGTCGGCGCCATGCCCCTCTACGTCGTGCGGTGGAAATACGGCCCGCTGCCAACGACCCTTCTCGAGACGCTGATCATCGTCACGGTCGCGCTCTATGTCATCGCCCGCTGGCGCGAGGGCATGCGGCGCCCCATGAGGACCTGGTTGGACATTCCGATCGTCCTCCTGCTGATCGCCGGAGCGATCTCCATCGTCGTCGCGAGCGATCATCGCGGGGCGCTGGGCCTTTACCGCGCTTACTTCATCGAGCCCGTCGCGATCTTCTACGTCGCCGTCGACCTGCTGAACACGGTGGAGCGCGCGGTGCAGGCCGTCGTGGCGTTCGCCATCGGCTCGTCGGCGTTCGCAGCGATCAACCTCGCCGTGTTTGCGCGCGCCTTCGTCGCCCACGCGGTCAACGTCGGATCCGCCCCCAACGCCTTCTACGGCGACGCGAACTACGTCGCCATGTACATGGAACCGCCCGTCGCGCTTGCGGTCGGAGTGCTGATCTTCGCGCGAACGTCACGCGCCAGGCTGCTGGGCGGCGCGTGGCTCGCACTCACTGGAGCGGCGCTTCTGGTGATGTTCTCGAAAGGCAGCTGGGTGGCGCTGCTCGGGCTGGTCCTCGTCGTCGTCATCATGGCGTCTGGATGGTGGCGGTTGGCGATCGCCGGCGCGCTGGTCGTCGCCGCCGTCGTGGCGACGCAGATCCCGCTCGTCATGGCACGGCTGGCGACCGTCCCGCCCTCGATCAACGGCCGGCAGGCGATCTTCGGCGCGGCGATCGATATGATCCGCGCCCACCCGATCTTCGGGGTTGGCCTGGGCGGGTTCAGCTATGAGTTCCGTGGAGTCAGCCCGGAAATCTACCCGCACGACATCTGGCTGACGTTCTGGGTCGAGCTGGGCCTGCTCGGGGTGCTTGCGTTCGCCGTCATCCTCTTCGGCCTGTTGTGGACAGGCTGGCGCGCCTGGCCCGCGACGAAGACGTGGCAGCGAACGGTCCTGTGGGGCGTGCTGACCGCGCTCGTCGTGTGGACGATCCACGGCTTTGTCGACTCGCCTTACTGGAAGAACGACATGAGCGTCGAGTTCTGGACGCTGGCCGCGCTCCAGGTCGTGACCATCCGAGCGTTGCGCCGGGTTTGATGCAGCGCGTTCACTCCGTAACGCCACGCCAGGTCGCGGTCGCGTTGCTCGGCATCACCGCGGCCGCCCTCCCCGCCTACAACGTGCGGTTCCGCATCCTCTTCCTGCCGACGACGCTGCTCGAAGTCCTGATCGGATTGACCGTGGCCGCCTACCTGTGGATGCTGTGGACCGAGCGTCGCCGGCCCGCCGCAAGGACGCCGCACGACATTCCGATCGCGCTGCTGCTGATCGCGGGCATCGGAGGCATCGTCTTCGCCCCCGACCACACCCGAGCCCTCGGCATCTACCGCGCGTACTTCATCGAGACGATCGCGCTCTTCTACATCGCCGTGGACCTGGTCCGCACGCCACAGGAGCTGCGCCGGGTCGTCCTCATCGCAGCCGCGGGCGCCGGCCTGTTCGCAGTCGGCCAGATCGTTACGTTCATGATCGCGCTGGCCCATCACGCGGTCCACATCGACGCCGGGCCTTCCTTCCTCAACACGAGCTCCAACCAGGTCGCGCTCTACCTCGAACCCCCGCTCGCCTTTGCCATCGGCTTCGCCCTGTTCTCGAAGTCGACGCGCGAGCGAATCGTCGCGGCCGGGTTGGTCGCCGTCCTGCTGGCCGCCATGGTGCTCACGCTGTCTCGGGCGGGCTACCTGGCGGTCGCCGTCTTGGCCGTGGTCGCCGTGGTCAGCATCCCGGAGCGCCGCGTCCGCCTGTGGTCGCTGGCCGGCGTCGCCATCGCGGTCCTGCTGGTGCTGGAGCTGCCCTTCATCAGGGACCGCCTCGACACGTTCGCCCACTCGGCCGCGCTGCGGCAGTCGATCTACGACCAGGCGCTGAGCATGCTGTCCAGGCGGCCAATCCAGGGCGCCGGGATCAGCGGTTTCCCGATCCGGGTCGCGCCCTACCGGCCCGCCGGCCAGGAGGTCGAGCTATACCCGCACAACCTGTGGCTGACCGCGTGGAGCGAACTGGGGCTTCTGGGCCTGGTCTCGTTCGGGGTCATCTTCTTCGGCCTCCTGTGGCGGGGCATCCGCGCGCTGGGCCGGCTGGACGGCATCTACCGCGCGGTCGCGTGGGGGGCGGTCGGCGCCCTCGTCCTTTATCTGGTGCACGGGATGTTCGACTCGCCCTACTGGAAGAACGACCTCAGCGCCGAGTTCTGGATCTTCGCCGCGCTCGAGGTGATCGCGATCCGCGACGGCCTCAGCCGACAGGCTTCGTCGACAGCAGCTCGCTGAGCTCCTCGCCGGCGATCACACGTCCTCCCTGCGCTGAGGCCATGAGCGCCTCGGCCAGCTGCAGGGCGCGCAGCCCGGCCTTGCCGTCCACCTCTGGCTGCCGGCCGCTTGCAACCGCCTCCAGGAAAGACTTCAGCTCGAGGCGCAGCGGTTCGGCCTGGGCCACGGGGTAGCGGACCATCTCTCCCTCGCTCACCCCGGTCACGTTGCCGTGCGCGTCCACCTGCAGCTCGACGTCGGCGTTCTGAAAATGGGTCAGCTCCTGGGTCAGGTAATTCGCGACGAAGAGTCCTTTCTCGCCGAGCACGCTGAGCTGGCGGATCTTCGTCGGCGTCAGCCAGTTGGCCTGCAGCACTCCGATCGCGCCGTTCTCGAACTTCAGCAGCGCGTTGAGCAGGTCCTCGTGCTCAGTGTGGATCCGCTGCTCGGTCTCGGCGTAGACCCGCTGCACCTCGGAGCCGGCCAGCTGGTACATGACGTCGAGGTCGTGCGTGGCGAGGTCGATCACCACCCCGATATCACGGACCCGCGGCGCAAACGGGCCGTTGCGCATCGAGTGCAGCTGGAAGACACGCCCCAGCTCGCCTGCTTCGAGTCGCCGCCTCAGCTCCCGCACCGCTGGATTGAAGCGCTCGACATGACCGACCGCGAGCATCCGGCGCGCCGCGGCCGCGGCCGCGATCAGCTCGCGGCCTTCCTCGAGGTTGGCGGCGATCGGCTTCTCGACGAGCACGTGGACGCCGCTGGCGAGGGCGTCGCGCGCGACCTGGAGGTGGAACTGCGTGGGCACGGCAACCACGGCCGCGTCCAGCTTTTCCCGGCCGAACATCTCCTTCCACGACGTGTACGTGCTGACCTGGTGCCTCCGCGCGACGGCTTCGAGGATGGCCGGATCGCGGTCGCAGACCGCCACGAGCCTGGTGCCTTCGAGGTCGGCCAGGACGCGGAGGTGATTCCGGCCCATCGACCCCGCGCCGACGAGGCCGACCCGCGTCACGCCGATGCCGCGGCCCGCCGCACGGATTCGACGATGCGTTCGATGTCCGAGTCGCTCAGCCCTGGATGCACCGGAAGAGAGAGCACCTGCTTCGCCGCCAGCTCCGAGTTGGACAGGGATACTCCCCCGAAACCAAGCTCCTTGTACAGCGGCTGCTCGTGGACCGGGATCGGGTAGTGGACCGCCGTGCCGATGCCGAGCCCGCGCAGCCTCTGCTGCACGCCGTCGCGGTCGTGCTCCACGCGCACCGTGTACTGGTGATAGACGTGGCGGAAACCTTCGCGCTCGCGTGGTGGCACGACTCCGTGCACGCCGGCCAGGCCGCGCGTCAGCGAGGTCGCGTTGCGGCGCCGCACCTCGTTGAAGCGGTCGAGCTTGGCCAGCTGGGCCCGGCCGATCGCCGCCGAGATGTCGGTCATGCGGTAGTTGAAGCCGAGGATCTCGTGCTTGTAGCGGTCGCGCGCGCCATGCTGCCGTAGGAGGCGGACCCTGTCCGCGATCCGCTCGTCATCCGTCGTGACCATGCCGCCCTCGGCGGTGGTCATGTTCTTCGTCGGGTAGAAGGAGAAGGTGGCATCGACGCCAAAGGCACCCGTCCTCACGCCGTCGATCTCCGCGCCGTGGGCCTGGCACGCGTCCTCGAGCAGGAGCAGCCCGTGACGCTCCGCGATCTGCCGCAGGTCGTCGATCGCGGCGGCATGGCCGTACAGGTCGACCGGCATGATGGCGCGGGTGCGTGGCGTGATCGCGGCCTCGACACGCGCGGGGTCGAGGCAGTACGTCTCGAGCTCGATATCGGCGAACACAGGTCGCGCGCCGACGTAAAGCGCCACGTTGGCCGAGGCGACGAAGGTGAACGCCGGCGTGATGACCTCGTCGCCTTCTTTCAGGCCATGTGCCAACAGAAGCAGGTGCAGCGCGGCCGTGCCGGAGCTGACCGCCACCGCGTGCCGCACGCCGCACCAGCGAGCGAACTCCTCCTCGAATGCCTCGACGACCGGGCCCTGCGCAAGCTGGCCGCTGTCGAGGACGGCGAGCACCGCGTTGCGCTCCTCGTCGCCCATCTGCGGCGCCGCGATCGGGATCGTCTTCAGCGTGTCCAACCGAAGGTCATCTTATGCGGGCGGACAACGCCTCGACCACACGCTCCGCGGCGTGACCGTCGCCGAACAGAGGCGGCCTTGCCGAAGTCGGTCTGAATTCGCGCATCGCGCTCGCGATGGCGCGGCTGTCGCTCCCCACGAGCACGTTCCATCCCGCGTCCACGGTTTCGGTCCACTCGGTCGTGTCTCGGACAGTGACGCACGGGCGGCCCGCGAAGAACGCCTCTTTCTGCACCCCGCCCGAGTCGGTAACGATGACCTCCGCGTTCTTTTCGAGTACCAGCATCTCGAGGTAGCCCACCGGGTCGACGACCCTCACGTTCTCGGCCACGTCCCCAATCACGTTTCGAGTCCGCGGATGAATCGGGAGGATCGCGAGCATGCCGGACGCAGCGACGCCTTCCAGGATCGCTTTCAGCCGCTCGGGCTGCTCCGTGTTCTCGGCCCGGTGGATGGTCAGCAGGGCGTAACCGCCCGCCGTCAGCCGGAGGTCTTCGAGGACCCGGCACGAGCGTTCAGCGACCTCGATGTTCTGGAGAAACGCGTCGCGCATCACGTCGCCCACCATCTCCACGCCGTCGGTCACGCCCTCACGCGCGAGGTTCGCCACCGCCGTCTGCGTCGGGCAAAAGAGAAGGTTGCTGACGTGGTCGGCCAAGACTCGATTCGTCTCCTCGGGCATCCGCCGGTCGTAACTTCGGAGCCCCGCCTCCACGTGCGCGACGGGGATGTGGAGCTTCGCGCCGGCCAGCGCGCCCGCAAGGGTCGAGTTGGTGTCGCCGTAGACGAGCACCCAGTCGGGCCGCTGTTCGATGGCCACCGACTCGATTCCGGCGAGCATCGCGCCGGTCTGCGCGCCATGCGGTCCCGATCCGACCTCGAGGTTGCGGTCCGGCGCGGGGATGTCGAGCTGGCGGAAGAACAGGTCCGACATCGCGTCGTCGTAGTGCTGCCCGGTGTGGAGCATGAACTCCTGGTGCGTCTTGCGCAGCACGCGCGAGACGGGCGCCGCCTTGATGAACTGCGGGCGCGCGCCCACGACCGTCAACACCTTCATCTCTCGGGGAGTCTACCCGCCGCCCTAGGATTGGCCGGAGCATGGCCGCGCAATCGCCGCTGCGCGTCATCTTTTTGACGCATTACTTCCCCCCCGAGGTCGGAGCGCCGCAGTCGAGGCTGTTCGAGCTGGCCGGCCGCCTGGTCGCCGCCGGTCACACCGTCACCGTCGTGACCGGCTTTCCCAACTACCCGACCGGCGTCGTGCCGGCCGAATATCGAGGCCGGCGCTTCATGGAGGAACGCCTCGACGGTGTCCGCGTCCTGCGGACGCCCGTATACGCCACGCCCAATAGGGGCTTCGTGCGCCGCATCCTGAACCACCTGTCGTTCGCGTTCTCAAGCCTCTTCGCGGTGCGGCGCGCGGGCCGCGCCGACGTGATCTTCGTCGAGTCGCCGCCGCTGCTCATCGGCCTTTCCGCGCTCGCCTACACGCGGCTCAAGCGCGCGCCGTTCATCTTCAACGTCAGCGACATCTGGCCTCAGTCAGCCGTCGAGCTGGGCGCTCTTCGCAACCGGCTTGCCATCCGCCTCGCCGAGATGCTGGAGCTTCACCTGTACCGGCGTGCGGCGCGGGTCAGCGTCGTGACGCCCGGGATGGTCGAACGCCTCGTGGCCCGGGGAGTTCCGCGTCTCAAGCTGTTCCTGCTGACCAACGGCGTCGACACCGCGCTGTTCCGGCCCGCCGAGCCCGACCTCGACCTCGCGGCGCGGCTCGGATTGCTCGGTCACAAGGTCTTTCTCTACGCCGGCACGCACGGCATGGCCCAGGGCCTCGACGTCATCCTCGACGCGGCGAAAAAGACCAACGACCCGGACGTGCTCTACGTCCTCGCGGGCGAAGGCGCGGAGAAGGATCGCCTGGTCGCGAAGGCAAAAGCGCAGGGCATCGAGAAAGTGAAATTCGTGCCCAACCAGCCCAGGTCGGCGATGCCCGCGCTCCTGAACCTGGCCTACGCGACCATCATCCCGCTCAAGCGGCTCGATCTCTTCAAGTCCGCCCTGCCGTCGAAGATGTTCGAGGCGATGGCGGCCGGCAAGCCGATCATCGCGTCGCTGTGGGGCGAGGCGGCCGACCTTGTCGAGGCGTCGGGCGGCGGGATCGTGGTCGATCCGGAGGACTCGGACGCCCTCTGCGAGGCGGTCGAAAAGCTCGCCAATGATGAAAGCCTGGCGCGGAAGTTAGGCGAGAGTGGACGGGCCTATGTGATGGAGCACTTCGAGCGCGCGGACATCGCGACTCGCTTCGCGGGCCTGCTCGGGGAGGCTGCGCACCCCACGGCCTAACCCGGATACTGTGGGCCCGTGGCGGCAGATGCCCCGGTCGGCCGATCGACGCGCTTGACGGCTGGTGACGGCGTGCGGCGCCTCACGGTGTTCATCGTTCTCAACGTGGTCGCCATCGGCGTCTATGCGTGGGTCGCCATCCAGATGGGTTTCTTCAGCCACCTCAGCGACACGCTGTTCTGGAGTCCCGACTCACACACCTATCGCGACGTTGGCCACTGGCTCCTGGGCACTGCCCCGTACACGCTGGAATCGACCCACAGGCCGTTTCTCTACCCGCTGCTGCTCGCGCTGGCCGAGAAGGTCGGCGGCGATCCCGGCATCTGGATCATCAATCTCGCGTCGTGGTTCGGGATGCTCAACCTCACGGCTTATGCAACTCTCCGGATGACCGGTCGCCTCACGGTCGCCGCGGCGGTGTTCCTGGTCCTGGCCACCAACGCCTCGCTCATCGTCCTCAGCCTGCAGGCCATCACCGAGACGGTGGCAGCCTTCCTGGAATCGCTCTGGATCCTGGGCCTGGCCCTGAGCAGGCTCCCGCCCGCGCGAACTCGCGAGACGGCGATGCTCCTGCTCCCGATCTCGCTGCTCACGGTGGTCAAGCCGGAATTCGAGATCCACCTCGTGATCGCGCTGATCCTGCTGGCAATCACCATCTGGCGGCTCCCGGCTCGCCGCCTGGTCCAGGCCGCCGCTGTTGCCGTGTGCTTGATTCCGGTCGTCTTTCAGGTGGGCCTCATGGCCAACGTGAATCACAGGCTGGCCGTGTCGGCCAGCGGTGAGGACGAGTTCAAGCTGTATTACGTCAGCCAGGTGTACGCGACTGTCAATGGGCTGCCGGATGACCTCGTGGCTGCTCGGACGGTGGTCGGTGACTGGACCAACGGGCATGCGCTGGCCTTCCTTCTCGACCACCCACGCACGGCACTCACCACGGTCGTCTCGAACCTGCGTAGGGACCTCACTTCCGGCTCGAATTTCGTGGATTCGGTCCAGGCCCCGCGGCTGTACGACACCATTCAAAACACGAACCGGCTGTACATCAGGCTCCACATCGTGTTTCTGCCGATCGTCTTGCTCGCCATCTGGCGCAGGCGCGACGTCCGCCTGCTCCTCCTTTATCTGTTCGCGGGTGTCGTGATCCTTCTCTCGAGCTTGATCGTCGATCAGGGCGACCGCTACGTCGCAGTGGCCCTACCTGTATGGGCCACCGCGTATGGACTGGCAATCGCCGATCTCCTGCCAGACCTCTCGCACGCCCTCGTCAGGTTGCAGGCAAAGCCCGACGCGACTTGAGCCGATCGGCGCGTCCGGCGCTAACTCGTCCGCCGAAAGCGGGACATCCACTTCGCGAGCTTCAAGCGACGGAACGCGACGAGTGACATCGCTACGAGAAGCCACCCGTGCTGGCTGACGCGCACCTTCGACACGCCCGCCAGGCGTCGCCGGTAGCGCACGGGGACCTCGACGATCGGCAGTCGGAGCCGCGCCGCTCCGAAGAGGAGATCGAAGTCGCCGAACGGATCGAACTCTCCGAAGTGCTTGCGCCCGGCTTTGATCTGCTCGTAGTCGGACTTGAGCAGGGCCTTTGTGCCGCATAACGTGTCGCGGATCGGCTGCTCCAGAAGCCAGGTGAACAGCTTGCTGAAGAACCAGTTCCCGAGGTAGTTGACGAACTTCATCGCCCGTTCTTCCATCGGGTAGACAAGGCGCGTTCCATTGATGAACCGGCCCTTTCCCGTGGCAAGCGGCTGAAGGAATCGAGGCAGGTCCTCGGGTGGCACGGTGAGGTCAGCGTCGAGAATCATGAGCACCTCACCGGTCGCTGCGTCGAAACCCTTGCGCACCGCGTCGCCCTTGCCGAGCTTGAGCATCACAGTTGGGGCGTCCGGATCGTCCTTGACGTCCGCGTACTGCGCCTCGGGCAGCTGGAGGACCAGCTTGATGTCCTTCATCCCGCGATAGCGCTCGATGACCTCCTCGATCTTCTCCTTCGTGCCGTCGGTCGAGGCGCCGTCGACGAAGATGATCTCGGCGTCCGCGCCGAGGTCCGGCATCCGCTCAATCGCCGGCTCGACGTTGCCGAGCTCGTTGCGACACGGAATGATGACGGAGCACCGCAAGCGCCTGGGCACGGGCCGGTCGGGCACCGTTTCGGCCACTATGACGTTGAGGAGGTCGAGGTACTTGAACGCGCGGCGGTCCGCCAGCAGCCGGTTGGCCGCGGTGGAGATCACGGGTATCGAAATGGGCACGAGCAGCGAGTGGTGCTCCTCGACGACACGCATGTCAGACAGGGCGAGCAGGCCGCGGGCGGTCTCTGCGCCCACCCAGTTCTGGCGAAATGGCGACATCGCCAGGCCGGCTCGCTGGGCCATCCGGAGCATCTCCTCGAGGGCCGGACTGTGGAACGTCAGGACCAGCTTCGTCGCGGGAGGGCTTGCCTGCTGGACGCTCTCGAACATCGCGTTGATGTCGCCGAGCTCGCCGATCAGGTCGGACGCAACCACGTAGTCGAAAGCCTCATCCACCAGGAAGTTCTCGGCGTCGCCCACCTCGAAAGCCAGGTCCGGATGGTTGTTGCGCGCCCGCTCGACCATCCGCGGGCTCACGTCGATGCCCATACCGCGGGCGGGCCGCAAGGCAGCGAGGAGATTGCCGGTGCCGCAGCCCAGCTCGAGCACGGAGCTGCCCGGCGGGATGATCGAGCGCAGCCGCGCCTCGACCTCGTGGTGGTAGTACGAGTTGCGGCGATACCACTCGTCCCGATGCTGGGCCAGGCTGTCGTAGTGATCGCGGATCTGATCCTTGAGCGGATCGAGGAGCGTCTTTGGCATGACCTGGAGCTTCAGACTGCCACTCCCTGAACCGCCGCCTTTGCTGTCACCGGCGGCCGGACTCCCAGCGCGAATTGATTGATCTGCGGCATGTCGACCACGGCGGAGACGGGGCGCGAGCCTGACAGCGCGCGTCCGGCCGCGCGTCCCGGCGGGCCGAGGTACAGGGCGCGGTCGGCGAGGAAGCCAACCGATCCATGGGAGCGTGCGACCTTCAAGAAGTCGCTGTTGGCGCATCCGACGTCGAGGATTCGGCCGGCAGCAATCTCGGTTTCGATACGCGCCAGGTGCCGTTCGAACATCCGCTTCGGCGCGGGCTCGAGCGACGCGTAGTCCCTGAACCCGATGCTGTCCTCGCTTCCTTCGTAGTACGACTCGCTGCGGTAGATCGAGTCCAGGAACTCAGGGGAGGGGACGGGCCATACGTAGCCGTGTCCGCAATCCCCGCAGCGGGCCACCCGTTGGCTGCGGTGCTCAGCGGCCCATCCGGCCCGATGGGATTTGCAGATTGGACACGCGAAATCGTTGGGTTCGGCCGAAGACATCGGCACACCAGTCTAGCGGCCACCCCCAGCCGTTCCGGAAGTAGAGTTGCTCGCGTGAGCTGGTGGCGGAACAAGCGCGTCACGGTGACCGGAGGTCGCGGATTTCTCGGCCGTCCACTGGTGGATATGGTCACGCAGGCCGGCGCGGCGGTTTCGACCTTCTCGAGCAGTGACTACGACCTGACGCGGCAGTCCGATGTCGCCAAGCTCTACCGCGATCAGGTTCCGGAGATTGTGATTCACCTCGCGGCGCGAGTCGGCGGCATCGGCGCCAACCGCGACAACCCCGGAAAGTTCTTCTACGACAACGCCGTGATGGGGATCGAGTTGATGGATCAGGGCCGGAGGAACGGCCTCGCCAAGTTCGTGCAGATCGGAACGGTGTGCTCGTATCCAAAGTTCACCCCGTTGCCCTTCTCCGAAGACGACCTGTGGTACGGGTACCCGGAAGAGACCAACGCGCCGTATGGGCTTGCCAAGAAGATGCTGCTGGTCCAGGCCCAGGCGTACCGGCAGCAGTACGGCTTCGACGCGATCTACCTGATCCCCGTCAACCTCTACGGACCGGGCGACAACTTCGACCTACACACGTCGCATGTGATCCCGGCCTTGATTCGCAAGTGCATCGAGGCCAAGCGCGCCGGAGCGAAGGAGGTCGAGGTTTGGGGCACCGGGTCTCCGACGCGCGAGTTTCTCTACGTCGAGGATGCCGCGCGCGGGATCATGCTCGCGACCGAGAAGTACGACAAGCCCGACCCTGTCAACATCGGCACCGCGGATGAGATCTCGGTGCGCGACCTGGTAACGCTCATCGCGGAGTTGACCGGTTTCGAGGGCGAGATCGTGTACGACGCGACGAAGCCCGATGGTCAGCCCCGGCGCAAGCTCAACGTGGAGCGGGCAAAGCGAGAATTCGGTTTCGTCGCCAAGACGCCGTTTCGGGTGGGCCTGCAGCGGACGATCGAATGGTTCGAATCCCAGAGGTCGGCCACCCTCTGAGCGTCATGTCGTGGCGCGCTTCGCACCGACCGTCATCGTCCGGTCTGCATCCAGTCCCTGCTGCTCGAGGTCCGCGGCGACCATCAATCGGACGAGCTCAGGGAACGAGATCGTCGGCTCCCAGCCCAACACTTTGCGGGCACGGCTCGAGTCACCCAGCAGAGTGTCCACCTCTGCCGGGCGGAGGTAGGCGCGGTCGATCTTCACGAACTTCTGCCAGTCAAGCCCGACGAGGCTGAAAGCCAGCTCTGCGAACTCCCTCACCGAATGCTGCTCGCCGGTTGAGAGCACCAGGTCGGCCGGCACAGGCTGCTGGAGCATCATCCACATCGCGCGCACATAGTCGGGCGCATAGCCCCAGTCTCGCCTCGCGTCCAGGTTCCCGAGGTACACAGCGTCCTGGTGCCCGGCCACGATCCGCGCGACCGCGCGCGTGATCTTGCGTGTGACGAACGTCTCGCCGCGGCGCGGCGACTCGTGGTTGAAAAGGATGCCGTTGGTCGCGAACATGCCGTAGGCCTCGCGGTAGTTGACGACGATCCAGTAGGCGAACGCCTTCGACACGCCATACGGGCTGCGAGGGTGAAACGGGGTGGTCTCGCTCTGCGGCGGGGGCGCGCTTCCGAACAGCTCCGACGTCGACGCCTGGTACAGCCGGATCGACGGGTCGCAGTGATAGATGGCCTCGAGCAGGCGAAGCGTCCCGAGAGCATCGACGTCGCTCGTGTACTCCGGCGCCTCGAAGCTCACCTTGACGTGACTCTGCGCGCCGAGGTTGTACACCTCAGATGGCCGGACTTCGTCGATGAGGCGCGCGAGTCGAGCCGAGTCCGACATGTCGCCGTAGTGAAGGATCAGCCTGCGGTCGACCACATGCGGGTCCTCATAAAGATGGTCGATCCGGTGCGTGTTGATGGACGACGACCTCCGAATGAGACCGTGGACTTCATAGTCTTTTTCCAGCAACAGCTCGGCCAGGTAGGAGCCATCCTGGCCCGTGATTCCCGTGACCAAAGCTCGTTTTCGGTTGGACATCGTTCGAAGTCTAAGCTCATGCCCTCGCGGTAGCGGGTGACGCGCGGGACGTAGCTGTTTTACTGAAAGTGGTGGATGCAGCGGCGGTTACGGAACCGATCGCGGAGCCACGAAGGAGCGGAGGACCGGCTGCGGAGTTCATCGGCGTAGCCGCGCGCGTCGCTGTTTCGTGGCTCCCTGTATTGGTTGGCGTCCTCACGCGTGCCGCGTTCGGCTGGGCCGCAGCGGCCGCGCTGGCCGTGGTAATCGCGTGGACCGCGTCGCGCTACCCGCCGCGGGTGCTGGTCGCCTCCCTGATCGCCTCGAGCGCCTTCGTGCCAAGCGGGCTGGTGACCGACTCGACACATTACCTGCCGGTGGCGGCCATGGCGGGCGCGATCGCGATCCGCGTGGCGTTCGACTGGCGCCAGACGAGAAGGTTCGTGCGCCCGCCGGCCGAACCCGTCGCCCTCGCGGTCGCGATGTACGTCGGATGGGCCGCCATCGCGACCGTCGCCTCGATCGACCGCCGGCTCAGCGCCAGCTACTGGGTCGGCATGGTTGCCGTGTGCGCTCTCGCGTTCTGGGTCGTGCCCAGGATCTCGGGCGCGCGCCATGACCGGGAATTCTTGCTGGCGGTGGTCGGAGCGCTCGGCGTCGTGGTCGCCGCGACCGTCTACACGCTGTCGTTGGTCGGCAGCGTCACCATCTTCGGCCGCAAGGTCAGCGACTACCAGCTCGTCGACCTGACGGTCGCGGGCCTTCCGACCGGGATCCACTTCGGCAGGTCCGCGGGCATCTTTCTCGCGCCCCTCGAGCCGGCCGTGATCATGGTCATGGCGATTCTCGCCCTCCTCGGGTGGACCGCGATGCGAAAAGGTGGCTGGATGTGGGCCGGCCGGGCCGCCATCGCGTTCATCGTCCCGGCGACGATCCTGACGCTCGACCGCTCTGCGTGGCTCGGCGCGATCATCGCCACGGGGGTGTTCGCGGCCCTGCCCTCGGCGAGGAAGGCGGCCGCGGTCATCAGCGGCGTTCTGTGCCTTTTCTTCGCGATCTGTTTCGTCGGCGTGCTGGCCAACGAGGTCGGAGCCAACGCGGTGGCGACCAATGGCTGCTCAGCCAGCTGCCCCCTCGCGCCGGGCACCGATGAGGCGGCGCTGCGGGGCGGCACCGGCGTGAGCGGCCGGGACCACCTGTGGAAGGCTTCGTTCGACGCGATCAAGAAGCGGCCGCTTCTCGGCTACGGGCCGGGGAACAACGTGCCGGCGATCGGCCCGTACCTCACGGGCGCGAACTCGATCTATCGCGGCCTCACCTCACACAGCACCTGGCTCCGCACCGCGGTCGAGGAGGGCGTCCCAGGACTGCTCCTTCTGATCGGCGTGCTTCTCACCTCGACGTGGGTCTTCTTGCGAGGCCCAAAAAAGCCGCGAGCGCCTGGTGAACGCCGGACCGGAATCCCGGACCCCACGAAGGCGACGCTTGCCGTGTCCGTGCTCGGGATGCTGGGCGTGATGTCGTTCGAGAGCTTCTTCCTCGGCGGCGTGAACTTCAGCAATCTCTACCTCGCGCTGGCGACCGCGCTCATGCTGCCGGCGATGACGCTCCGCCAGCTGCGACACTCCGGCCGGCTGCAGATCCTCTAAGCCTTCAGCGGCCAGTACTGGCGAAGCGAGCGAAGGTCGGCTCGGGTCGGTACCAGGAGGCTCCGGACCGTGAGCTGAGAGTTCCGCACCACCCACCTCATGTTCACCAGCAGTGTCGCGGTGTACGCCACGGACGACGCGATGGCGGCCCCCGCGAAGCCGTAGCGCGGGATCAGCGTCAGGTCGAGCACCAGCGTGACGACGAGACCGGCCAGCGAAGCAACGAAGTCCACCCGCAACCGGTTCCTGCCGAGCAGGTAGCTGGACAGCACGCGCGCGACGCTCAGCGTGACGATCCCGGGCAGCAGCAGCCAGACGGCGAGGACGCTGGGCTCAAAGGCGCTGCCGAAGAGGATCCGGATCAGCAGTGGGGCGATCAGCGCGAGAGCGAGCGCGCCGAGCAGGCTCGTCGCAAAGACCACCCGGCTCACCCGGCCGGTCGTGATGTCGGAGGTGGCCGCCTCGGCTGACGCGACCCTCGGCGCGAGCACCGTCGCGGCGGCGGATGCGACGTACCAGATGGTCTCGGCCAGGCCGACCGCGACGGCGTAAAAGCCGACCTGCGTCGCGTTCGCGAAGATGTTGACCAGGAACGTGTCGAGGCGGAAGTTCAGGAAGTTGGTCACGAAGCTGAGGTAGCCGACGATGCCAAAGCGAAGCAGCGCCCGGGCGACCTTCAGGTCGAGCCGCATGTTCAGCCGGCCGGCGCGCGCGAGGAGATAGAGTCCGACCGCCGCGGTGGGAATCCAGCTCAGCGACCACGCGCTCACGGCGAACGTCACGTTGCCGCGGGCGAAGAAGAGCGGGATCAGGAGCAGGACGAGCGCGATCGCGTTGACCAGGTACAGCGCGTTGAAGCCGATGAACTTCTCGAGGCCCTGCTCGAACGACAGCGAGAAATAGAAGAACAGCGCCAGTGGAATTGAAGCGGCCGCGATGATCACGAGGTTGAGCGGGACCCCTGGCAGGATCCACCTCCCCGCCGCGGCCATGACGGCGACCAGGAGCAGCGCGGTGACGCCCCCAAGGATCAGCGCCAGCGCGATCGACTGCCCGATCAGCTGTTCCACCGGGTACGTCTTGCGCGCGAGGTGGTAGGTGAGGGCCTGGCTGATGCCGAGATTCGCGACCAGGGTGAGCGCGGATGGCGCGACCAGCGCCAGCGCGTACAGGCCCCGCCCGTGCGGTCCCAGCGTGCGCGCGAGGATCACGCCGGCCACCAGTGAAAGGCCGAAAACGACGATCCGGCTGACCAGCGTGATGGTGCCCGACCGCACGAGCGGTGTCTGGCGCGCTGGCTCAGCGGTCATCGATTCGGCAAGACTAGCGGCGTGAAGCGGGCCTTTGACGTCGGCGTCGCCCTCGGCGGGCTCGTCGTCTTGTCCCCCCTCCTGGCCGTGGCGGCGGGGCTCGTCAAGCTCAGCTCAGCTGGGCCGGCGCTCTACCGCGGCGTCCGCGTCGGCCGCGATGGACGCACCTTTCAGATCCTCAAGCTGCGCACGATGCGCACCGGCGCCGACACGCACGGACCCGCCATCACGACGGCCGCGGACGCGCGCATCACGCCCGTCGGGCGCTTCCTTCGCCGGTCCAAGTTCGACGAGGTGCCTCAGCTCGTCAATGTCCTCCGCGGCGAGATGAGCCTGGTCGGTCCCCGGCCGGAGCACCCCGATTTCGTCAAGCACTACTCAGAGGATCAACGCAGGGTGCTGTCGGTCAGGCCAGGCCTCACGAGCCCGGCTGCGCTCGCCTACATAAGAGAGGAAGAGATGCTGGCGGACGCGGACCCCGTAGCCCAGTACGTGGCGACGATCATGCCGCAGAAGCTCGCGCTCGACCTCGACTACATACGCGACGCGACGTTCGCCGGCGACCTGAAGATCATCGGAAGAACGCTCGCCCGGGTGATCGTCCGCCGCTAGCGCTGAGGGTCCAGAACGCTCCGTTGGCGCCAACGAGGCTCAATCCTCGGCGGGCACAGGCCCCGTTGGCGCCAGCGAGGCGGAATCCCGCCCGCTGACGCTTAGCGGCGATGGGCGCGGACTATGTCCGTAACGGCGTCGATGACGTCCGCCACGTCCTGGTCGGTGTGCGCCGGGCTCAACGGCAGCGAAAGCATGCGCTCGAAGTTCGACTGCGCGACCGGGAACTGCTCCGGCCGCAGCTGGTAGCGGTCGCGGTAGTACGGGTGCAGGTGCACCGGGATGAAGTGCACGCTGGCGCCGATGTTGCGCCGCCGCAGCTCCTCGATGAACTCCGCGCGATCGATCGTCAGCGTGTCGGGACGCAAGCGCAGCAGGTAGATGTGCCATGCACTCTCCACGTTGGGGCGCGTAGTAGGCGTTTCGAGCTCTTCGAGCGGGCCCAGCGCCTCGTCGTACTGGGCGACGATCGTGCGGCGCCTCCGCTGCATCTCCTCGAGGCGCTCCAGCTGGTGCAGCCCGATCGCGGCCTGGATGTCGGGCATGTTGTATTTGAATCCGGGCGCCACCACCTCGTAGCGCCACGAACCCTCCGCCGTGTAGCGCTTGAAGGCGTCGCGGCTCATGCCGTGCAGGCTCCACACCCGCGCCTCGTCGAGCAGCGCCTGCGGCCCGGTCAGCATGCCGCCCTCGCCGGTCGTCAGGTTTTTGGTGGCGTAGAAGGAGAAAGCGACCAGGTTCGGCTGGTCGAAGCCCGCCTTCGGCGCACCGATCATCCGCCCATCGATTCGCGCGGGCAGCGAGTGCGCCGCGTCTTCGACGACCGCGAGGCCGTGACGCTGGGCGATCGCGTAGATCGCGTCCATGTCGGCCGGATGCCCGTACAGGTGGACGGGCAGGATCGCCTTGACTCCCGGCGTCTTTTTGACCGCGTCCTCGACCTTTTCCGGGTCGATGTTCAGCGTGTCGGGCTCGACGTCGACCAGCACCGGCCTCGCGCGCTGGTGCTCGATCACGTGGATGCTGGAGCAGAACGTCATCGTGGTGCTCACCACGGCGTCGCCCTCGCCGATGCCCAGCGCGGCGAGCGCGACGTGCATGGCGGACGTCGCGGAGTTGAGGGCCAGCGCGCCGGGTGCGCCGACGAACTCGGCAAACCTCTCCTCGAACCGCTGCGCACGCGGTCCGGTCGTCAGCCAGCCACCGCGCATCGTCTGCACCACCTCGTCGATCTCTTCCTCGCCGATCAGAGGCGGTGCGAATTGAAGGAACTGCGCGCGCATCAGCCGCCCTTCCGAAGCAGGCCGAGTAGGTGGCTGCGGAGCGGCGGGAATGCCACCAGAACCGGATATGCGGCCGGGGTCAGCGGACCGAGGCGCCGCGCCAGGGGTGGGACCAGGGTCAGCCGGATAAGCTCACCGGTGAGGTTCGGGAACAGAGCACGCACACGCCTCTCGCCGACGCCGCGAACGTTCGGGTTCGAGGGGCTGTCGTAGCGAAAGTCGTACCAGAGCAATCCGCCGCCAGGCCGCATCACGCGCTGGATCTCCCCCGCCACGCTCGCCGCCATGCCCACGTCGAGGATCGAGCTGAAAAGAGTGCACGCCACGACCACGTCAAAGGACGAATCTGGAAAGGGAAGGCGCTCCGCGTTCCCGGCGTGGAACTCGAGCCCCGGATACGACTTGCGCGCGGCCTCGACTCTTTCCGGCAGCAGGTCGATCCCGACCAGGTTGGCGTCGCGTGCGCCGACCTCGCGAAACCAGGCAAGCTCCGCGCCAGTCCCCGATCCGACGTCGAGGACACGGCGCGCGGCGAGGGGCAGCCAGCCCGCGCGGTCGAGAAGCCGCGTGGTCAGGCGCCGGCGCTCGGCGAGGATGTGCCGGTTGCCCGCGTTGCCCATGTCCCATCGCCTGGTTGCGCTCTTGTCCCGGCTTCGATATGCCTGGGCGATTCGCTCCGCCTCGGTCATCTCGCCTTCGCCGCCGCGGCGGACAGCTGATAGGCGCGACCGCATTTCGGGCATTCGTACGACTCGGACCGGACCTCGCGCAGCGTGTGACCGCAGTCGCACGCGAAGCCGCGCAGACGCGCAGGGTTGCCGACCACGATCCCGCGCTCGGGCACGTCGCGGGTCACCACGGCGCCGGACCCAACCACGGCCATCCGGCCGATCCTGACGCCCGGCAGCACGACCGCGCCGCCGCCCACCGCCGCGCCGTACTCGACAACGCCCTCGCTGACCTCCCAGTCGTCGTCGCTCTTGAGCGAGCCGTCGGGGTTGATGGCGCGCGGATGCTTGTCGTTCAGGAGCATCGCGCCGGGCCCCAAGAAAACGCCGTCCTCGAGCCTGAAACCGTGGAACACGGAGACGCCGTTCTGCAGCTTGCAGCGGTCGCCGATGCGGACGTCGGTGTCCACGTACGCGGCCTTGCCAAGGATGCAGTCTGTGCCGATGACCGCCCCCTCGCGAACCTGCGCCTGGTGCCAGATTCGAGTTCCGGCGCCGATCGTCGCGCGTGGTGAGACGTCTGCCGTCGGGTGCACGAAGGTCGAGGTGTCGGCCAAGCTCTTGTTACCTTACCTCGCGGTATGGACGCGCTGACCGAGCCCAGGACCATCCGGACCCAGCCCCGTCCGAGCTGCAGGGTGTGCGGATCCGCGGGGGATCTCGTCTACACGGGGCTGGTCGACTCCCTTTTCGGCGCGCCAGGCGAGTGGTCGATGCGGCGATGCGGCAACGGCGGTTGCCGCCTGCTGTGGCTCGATCCGCAGCCGATCCAAGAGGACATCGGCATGGCGTACGCGACGTACTTCACCCATGAAGAGAGGTCCGTGGCGCCCAGCCTCCCCAAACGCATCTTTCGGCAGGTCAGGGCGAGCTACCTCCGCTCCAGCCTGGGCTACACAAGCGCGACCTCGGAGCCTGGATGGCGGTTGCTCGCGCCCTTGAGCCACCTTCTTCCGGGCGGAGGCGCCGCGTTCGCGGCGGGCGTCATGTTCCTGCCGGCCCAAAGCGCGTCGCCCAGGCTGCTCGACGTCGGGTGCGGCGGAGGCGACTTCATCGCGGGAATGCAGACCCTTGGCTGGAACGTCAGCGGAATCGAGACCGACCCGATCGCGGTGAAGCGGGCTCAGAGCCGCGGCCTCGACGTCCACCTGGGCGAGGTCTGGACCGCCGAGCTCGCGGAAGAGTGGTTCGACGCGATCACGATGGCCCACGTCATCGAGCATGTCCACGACCCGGCTCGTGTGCTCGCGCGGTGCCGCCGGCTGCTCAAGCCAAACGGGACGCTGGTGGTGACGACGCCCAACAGCGAGAGCTGGGGCCATCGCCATTTCGGCCGCGACTGGTTGAGCCTGGACCCGCCGCGCCACCTCCACCTGTTCAACCGCGACAACATCGCGACCCTGTTGCATGCGGCAGGCCTGCACCCGGTGCGGATCGACACCCTCGCGGTCAACGCGAGCGCGGTGTGGCCGACCAGCGCCGCGATCCGGCGCAAGCGCTCCGCCGGGTCCGCGAAAACGCTGACTCTGCAGACCACCCCGGGCGGAATCGCGCGCCAGCTTGCGGAGCGGATGCGGCTGACCTTCGACCGATCCGCCGGAGAAGATCTCCTGGCGATCGCCAAGCGCACCGTCTGAGTCGTGGCCTCGACGTACGTGGTGATCCTGAACTGGAACGGCGGCTCCGACACGATCGCGTGCCTCGAGTCGCTGGGCACGCAGACGTCGCGCGACTCTCGCGTGGTCGTTGTCGACAACGGTTCTGAAGACGGCTCGATCTCTCGGATCAGGGACTGGGCATCGGACCACAACGCCGCGCTCGAGGTGATCGAGAACGGCGCCAACCTCGGCTTTGCCGCGGGTTGCAACGTCGGCATCCGCCACGCGCTCGCCGCGGGCGCGGATTACGTGCTGCTCCTCAACAACGACACCGTCCTGGCGCCCGACGCGGTCGAGATCCTCACCCGGTTCCTCAACGAACATCCCGATTACGCGGCGGTCACGGGGCAGATCCGCTATGCCGACCGGCCGGTGATCTGGAACTGCGGCGGCGACCTCACCTGGTTTGGGAGCCGCAAGTACCTCTATGGCGAGCAGCCGGCCGCCAGAGTGCCGCAGACCGGATGGCGCCGGATCACCTTCATCACGGGATGCGCGGCCCTGGTCCGCGCGTCGGTATTTCGCGAGCAAGGCCTGCTGACCGAGCGCTTCTTCTTCGGCGAGGAGGACTACGACTTCTCGCGCCGGCTGCAGCGCGCCCACCTGTTCATGGCGTCCTGCCTCGACGCGGTGATCACTCACCGCGTCGGCTCATCGATCGACCGCGCCGCCCCCCCGGTAGCGCTCGGCCGCTACTACATTTACTACCTCAACCGGTTCATCGACATGCGAGACCACTTCCCGCGACCGGTGTGGTGGGCATGGCGCTGGGCCTCCCTCGCGTATGTGCTGCCGCGGCTGAAGACGTCGCGAGGCCTGAGCTGGGACGCCGTCGCTCGGCTCGGCCGCAGGCTGCTTCGCGACTCGAGCAGGCTCGACGGCGTCAGCAAGGAGCTGTTCGAGACGGCGACCAAGACTGGCGTTTAGCTACTCCGGCTGCGGGGCTCGGGTCGGGCGGCGCGCGCTGTCGGGCAGCTTCTCATCGATCGATTCCGCCGGCTGGGCGGGCACCTGCACGGCGCTCTTCAGCGCGCGCACCAGCTCGTCCGACTTGCCCTCGCTCGCCAGTGTCTCCAGGCGCTCTACGGTCCATGCGAGGTCGCCGTCTTTGCCGAGCGCCGGCGACACGACCTCGCGGATCGCGCTGTGCGACGTCGGGCGCCACGCTTCGTCGGGGCCGAGCAGCTCCTCGGTCAGCCGCTCACCGGGACGCAGGCCCGTGACCACGATCTCGACGTCGACGTCGGGGCGCAGGCCGCGAGAGCGAATGAGGTCGTAGGCCAGGTCGATGATCTTGATCGGCTCGCCCATGTCGAGCATGTACAGGTGGGCGGGCCGGCCGATCACGAGCGTGCTCAACACGAGAGCCGAGGCTTCGTGGATGGTCATCATGAACCGCGACACGTCGCGATGCGTCAGCGTCACTGGGCCGCCGAGCTCGATCTGACGCTCGAACAGCGGGACGACGCTGCCCCGGCTGCCCACCACGTTGCCGAACCGCACCGCCCACGCGTGCATCGGACCGCGATAAGCCAGCACGATCTGCTCGCACAGTCGCTTCGTGCAGCCCATCACCGAATGCTTCGACGCGGCCTTGTCCGTGGAGATGAGGACGAACTGCTTGGCCCCGGCGGCGTCGGCGCATCGCAGCGTGTTCCACGTGCCGACGACGTTCGTCATCACCGCCTGGACGGGATGGGCCTCGAGCATCGGAACGTGCTTGTACGCGGCGGCGTGGAACACGATGTCCGGCCTCTCCTCGGCGAACAGGTTGCGCATCAGCTGCCGGTCGACGATCGACACGAGCGCCTCGCGCAGGTCGACCGAGGCGACCACCCGCAATTCCTCCGCCAGCTCGAACAGCCCGCTCTCGTTGATGTCGACCAGGACGAGCCGGCGCGGCGACATGCTGGCGATGAGGCGGCAGAGCTCGGACCCGATCGAACCCGCGGCGCCGGTGACGAGGACGGAGCGATCGCGGACCTCCGCGGCCGCGAGCCCAAGGTCGATCTCGCGCTGGTCGCGTCGCACCAGGTCGTCCGCCGAAAGCTGGCGGAGACGCGATCCCGTCGCGCGCGGGAACCACTCGTCGGCTGCCGGCACGACGAAGACCGGCATCTGGGCCGCGAGACACTGCGCGTAGAGCTGGCGCTCTCGCTCGCGGTCGGACGTCGCCGTGTGGACGAACGCGACTCCCTGCGCGACAGACACCTTCATCCAGTGCTTCAGGTTGTCCGCACTGCCGAGGACCGGGATGCCGAGCAGCGTGCGGCCGACGTCGGCCGGGCCGGTCGTGACGACTGCGACCGGCACCCAGTCGGGGTTTGGATGCGCCAACAGCGTTTTGACTGTGGCGTATCCGGTGGCGTCCGGGATCACGATCAGGAGCCGGTTGCCGGTCGGCCTCGCCGAGGTGAGCAGGCGTGGCAGCAGCCGCACGAGGCCGATCGCGATCACCACCGCCGGCGCGGCCAGGATCGGGGCCAAGACGCGAAATGGCCTGTAGCCGTCCGGGAACACCAGGTTGATGAGCGTGACGAGCAGCGACGCCTCGACCACCGCCAGGCCGACGGCGAACGCATCGGCCAGCCCGGCGACAGACCACACGCGCCGGTACAGGTGGAAGCGCGCTTCGCCCGCGCCCATGGCGAGGGCGACGATCACAAAGGAGATCAACGGATACCACGCGGCCGCGAAAGTCGCGCTCGGGTGGCCGTAACCGCTCGCGTCGACGGCCTTGAGGATCAGCCAGAAGACCCCGACCTCGACGAAGAAGATCGGGCCGTACTTCACAGTCGCCCTGAACAGGCGGCGTATTCGGTTCGTGAGCTGCTGCATGGGGCGGCGAGCTCAGGGTACCGCAGCGCCCCCGGGCTGGCATCGTCCAAGGGGGTGAGTTTCAGACGGTATGCTGCGGGCGTGCCGGCCGATCGAGAGAGCACTGTCGCGGTGGTGGGGTTGGGCAAGATCGGCCTCCCGCTCGCTGCGCAGTACGCGGGCAAGGGGCTGAATGTGATCGGCTGCGACGTGCTGCCCGCTGTGATCGACTCGGTCAACGCGGGCCACGCGCACGTGCTCGAGGAGCCGGGACTCGACGAGAGGATCGCCGCCGCGGTCCGCGCCGGCCGCCTGCGCGCGACGCTCGACACGACCGAAGCGGTGAAGTCCGCGGGCATCGTCGTGCTGATCGTGCCGCTGATGATCGATGCCGCGCACAACATCGACTTCAAGACGATCGACGCCGCCACGAAGGCGATCGGGCAAGGACTGCAGCGCGGCACGATCGTCATCGGCGAGACGACGCTGCCAGTCGGCACGACGCGCCGCAGGCTGGGACCGATCCTCGAAAAAGCTTCCGGCCTGCGCGCCGGCGAGGACTTCTACCTCGCCTTCAGCCCGGAGCGTCTTTACACGGGACGGATCTTCGACGACCTCGCGAAGTATCCAAAGATCGTCGGTGGCATCGACGCCGAGAGCACGAAGCGCGCCGTGGAGTTCTATCGACGGGTCCTCGATGCGGAGATCTGGCCCGTCGAGAACAGCGAGACCGCGGAATTTGCCAAGCTCGCCGAGACGACATACCGCGACGTCAACATCGCTCTCGCCAACGAGCTCGCCATGTACGGTGCCAGCCGCAGCGTCAACGTGAGGGAGGCTTTCAAGGCCGCCAACTCGCAGCCGTATTCCCACCTGCACCGGCCGAGCATCGGAGTCGGCGGCCACTGCATCCCGGTCTATCCGCACTTCCTCCTCGCCGACAGGACCGACGGCGAGCTCGAGCTGGCGCGGATCGGCCGTGAGACCAATGACTCGATGGTCGATCGCTCGGTCGAGGAGCTCGCCGACGCGCTCGGCGGACTCGAAGGACGCCGCGTGCTCATCCTGGGCGCGTCCTATCGCGAGGACGTGAAGGAGCTCGCCTTCTCGACCGCGATCCCGCTCGTCGACCGGCTGCACCGGCTGGGCGCGACGGTGCTCATCCACGACCCGCTGTTTGCCCCTCGCGAGCTCGCCAACCTGGAAGCCGAGTTCGTCGACCTGAGCGGTCCGCTGGACGTCGACGCCGTCGTCGTGCAGGCCTATCACCGCCAGTACAGGCAGCTCGACTGGAAGCTCTTCCGCGGCTTGAAGGTCGTCTTCGACGGCCGCGGCGCACTCGATCCGCGCATCGTCAGCGAGGCCGGGGCGACCTACCTCGCGGTGGAGACGTCGGGCGCCGAGCGGCCGAAGTAGCTCGACTCCAGGACCTGCAGGTGGCGCGCCGGGCTGTGATTGCGGCGCACCCACTCCCGACCCTCGCGCGAGAGCGACGCGAGGCGCTGCGGGTTCGACAGCAGGTCCTCGACCGCTGAGACGACTTCCTGAGGATTGGACGCGCGGACCACGGGCGGCCGCTTGTCTTCGTAAAGCGTCCAGTCGACTGCCGTGATCAGCGGCCGGCCCGCGGCGAGCGCCTCAATCTCCATCAGGCTGAGGATGCCCTGCTTCATCTGCCCGATCACCAGATCGAAACGCTGCAGGAAGGGGCCGATCTCCGCGTGCGCCACCGGCGGCACAAAGCGCACCGAGCCGCCGTAGCGGGCGACATACTCTCGCGCCTGCGGACCCCAATCGATTGCGGTCAGCTCCACGGCCTTGCTCAGCTCGGCGACCGCCGGAAAGATCTGGTCCACCCCCTTCACCGGATCGAGACGGGTGAAGATCAGCACCTTCGCGACGCGCGACGGCGGCGTCACGTTCGGCGCGATCTCGTCCACGTCGACCGGGTTGGGCAGGTACCGCAGCTTCGCTTCGTAGCCCGGCATGTAGTCGCGCAGGTTGGGCGTGACGTAGAAGACGGCCTTCGCTCGATCCAGCACCGACTTCGTCACGCGGCGATAGACCGGGTTGCGCAGGTTCAGGTGCAGGTCGGAGCCGTGGGCCTGGGCGAAGAACGGCCGCCCGAGCAGCAGTCCGACCACGCCCTGGGCAAGCCAGTGGATGTGCACGACGTCGTAGCGGCCGCGCCGGAGGCGGCCGACCACGGGCAGGTAGGCGGCGAGCCGGACGGGAATCGCCGCGCCCTTGGCCGGCCAGCCCCATGCCGCTCCGAATGCGGGCAGCGGGATCATGTCGACCTCGTGGCCGGCGCCTCGTAGGAGCTTTGCCTGGACGGCCGCGACCCCGGCGATGTCGTGGACGAGGGCGATGCGGGCCAGGTCAGGACCCGGACAGGGCGGACTCGAGGTCGGCGATCAGGTCGGACACATCTTCCACTCCGACCGACAGCCGGATCAGCCCATCCCCCACGCCCGAGCGCTGCCGCTCGGCCGGCGGGATCGAGGCGTGCGTCATGCGGGCGGGGTGCTCGGCGAGCGATTCCACCGCGCCGAGCGATTCAGCCAGGGCGAAGATCTTGAGCCGCTCGAGCGTGCGGAAAGCGGTGGGCTCGTCCTTCACCTCGAAGCTCACCATGCCGCCGAACATGCGCATCTGCCTGGCCGCGATGGCGCGGTTCGGGTGCGCATCGAGACCCGGATAGTAGACGCGAGTCACCACATTGTTGTGGCGCAGGGCTTCCGCTATCTCCATCGCGTTCTCGCTCTGCCGCTCGACGCGCAGCGCCAGCGTCTTGACGCCGCGCAGCAGCAGCCAGCAGTCAAATGGCGATGGCACCGCACCGACTGCGTTCTGGTGGAAGCGCAGCTTCTGCTCGAGCTCGTCGCTGCTGGTCATGATCGAACCACCCACCACGTCGCTGTGCCCGCCGATGTATTTCGTCGCGCTGTGCACCACCACATCCGCGCCAAGGTGAAGCGGCTGCTGGAGATACGGCGTGGCGAACGTGTTGTCGACGCAGACCATCGCGCCATGGCTGTGTGCGATCTCGCTCACCGCGTCGATGTCCACGATGCGCAGCAGCGGGTTGGTCGGAGATTCGAGCCACAGCATCCGTGTCTTCGACGTCATCGCGCGGTCGACCGCGTCGAGGTCGCCCGCGTCGACCGGCGTAAACGTCATGCCGAAGCGCTTGAGCACCTTGTCGAACAGGCGGAAGGTGCCGCCGTAGACGTCCTCCATGTAGACGACGTGGTCGCCTGGGTCGAGCAGCAGCATGAGGGTCGTCTCCGCGCCGAGCCCGGAGGAGAACGCAAGGCAGTGCTTCGCGTCTTCGAGCGCCGCCAGGCATTCCTCCAGCGCCTGGCGCGTGGGGTTGCCGGATCGCCCGTACTCGAAGCCCTTGTGCTTGCCCACGCCCTGCTGGGCGAACGTCGTCGCCATGTGGATCGGCTGCACGACCGCGCCGGTCGCCGGGTCGGGCCCCTGGCCGACGTGCAGGGCTCGAGTCGCAAAACCCCAGATCTCCTTGTCGTTCGACAAATCAGCCCTGGCCGCGGTGCGCGACGAACTCGAGCAGGTCGGCGCGCGTGATCACGGCGATCGGTTTCTCGCCCTCGATCACCAGCACCGCCTGCTCGCCGCGAAGCAGCGGCTCGAAGGCGTCGTCGAGCGATGAGTCGACCGCGACCTGGCTCATCGGCGCGTCCATCGCGGTCGACACGGCGGTGGTGACGACGGCGGGATCGCGGTAGACGCGGTCGAGCAGCGTGCGCTCCTGGAGCGTGCCGACCACGCCGCGGCCGTTCGAGTCCTCGACGACGGGCAGCTGAGAGATCCCGTAGCGCTGCATCAGGTCGATCGCCTCGCCCACCGACTTCCGCGCCTCGACCGTGACGAGCTGCGGCAGGCCCTTGGGATGCGACGCGAGCACCTCGCGGATGCGCACCGCGCCGAGCCGCGCCAGGTATCCGTTCTGCCGCATCCACTCGTCGTTGAAGAACTTGCTCAGGTAGTTGCGCCCCGTGTCCGGGAACAGGACGACGATCACCTCGTCGGGCCCTCTGTCCTGCGCGACCGCCAGCGCCGCGTGCAGCGCGAGACCAGATGATCCGCCGACGAGGATGCCTTCCTCGCGCGCGAGGCGCCGCGCCGCCATGAACGACTGCTTGTCGGTGACCTGGACGATCTGGTCGACGATGTCGATGTCCATCGTGCCCGGCATGAAGTCCTCACCCACACCTTCGACCTTGTATGGAGCGATGGAACCCGAGTAGAGCGAGCCCTCCGGGTCGGCGCCGACGATGTGCACCGACGGTTTGCGCTCCTTCAGGTATTTCGCGACACCGCTGATCGTCCCGCCTGTGCCCATGCCGGCGACGAAGACGTCGACCCGACCCTCGGTCTGCTCCCAGATCTCTGGGCCCGTCGTCTGGTAGTGGGCCTCGGGGTTGCGCGGGTTGAAGTACTGGTTGGGCTGAAACGCGCCAGGGATCTCGCGCGCGAGGCGATCGGCCACGGAGTAGTACGACTGCGGCGACGAGCGCTCGACGTTGGTCGGGCAGATCACGACGTCGGCCCCGTATGCCTTCAGCAGGCTGATCTTCTCGGCCGACATCTTGTCCGGCATCACGAAGACCATCTTGTAGCCCTTGATCGCGGCGACTATCGCGAGGCCGTGTCCGGTGTTGCCGGACGTCGGCTCGATGATGGTGCCGCCCGGGCGGAGCTGACCCGTCCGCTCCGCCTCCTCGACCATGATCAGCCCGATGCGGTCTTTGACGCTTCCGCCGGGATTGAGCTCCTCGAGCTTGGCCAGGATCGCGGGCCTGAGGCCGACCGCCACCTTGTGGAGGCGCACCAACGGGGTGTTCCCGACGAGGTCGAGGATGCTCTCGTGGTACTTCAGCTCACCACACCCTTACGCGGGCGATTCTAGCCCTCGGGGCGCGCCGCGAATTTCGCCTCGTTGTATCCAGCGGCGCGTCTCGACAGCGAGGATCGAGCTCCGTTGGCGTCAGCGGTGCGGAATAAGGGCGTGCGCCCTGTCGGCTCGGTGCTCGGCGCCGAACCAGCGGAAGAAGATAACCATGGCGGCGACCGCCAGCGTGATCTTGCCGGCGACCATCAGCACCGCCCCGGCGATGGTCTGGTCGATGAGTGCGGTGAAGCCCGCGATGAGCCGCGGCGCGTGCGTGTAGTACTCGTAGAAGGGGACGCGCGAGAAGATCAGCGCCAGCGCGACGCCATCCTGCGGCAGCGTCGCCAGCAGCATGTACACGAGCTTCGCGCCCGGTGACATCTGCCACCGCGCGGCGGCCGAGGTGACGTCGACGATGGGCCAGTAAAGCGCCAGCCCGGCGGCGATGAAGGTCAGGTGCTCGACCACGTGCAGCCCCTCGTTCCGCAGCGTCGCGTCGTAGAGCGGCGGCAGGTGCCACGCGACCATGACCACCGCGGCGATCACCTGCGCCGGGATGGGCTCAGTCAGAGCTCGCACACCGGGCGAGCGCAGCAGGCGCGCGACCATGCCGGGCGAAAGGCCCAGCAGCATCAGGGGCGGCGCGACGAACGCCAGCAGCACGTGCTGCAGCATGTGGACGCTGTCGAGGTAGTAGTCGCTGATCGGGTCGATCGGCGTCTCGAGGGCGATCCACAGCGTGAACAGCCCGGCCAGGAAGTAGAGGGTGTTCTTGCGGTCCGCGTCGGCGGCGCCTCGCGCGAGCCACGCGTGGCCGAAGTACAGCAGGACCAGGCCCGCGTAGACGGTCACGTCGAACGGCCACGCAATCATTCTTTGACGGTATCCCTCGCCGGCCAGACCGTCAGTGTGATCAGCACTATGGCGATCACGAGGACGTGGGCCGCGCTGCACCACAGGCAGACCACGCCGAGACGCACGATCTCGACGAAAACCAGGTAGACCACCGTCGCCAGCCCGACCGCCGACCAGGCCAGATGAATCCAGCTCAGCGGGCGCAGCCACAAGACGGCGCTGACCCCGAACCACACGATTCCCGCAGCCGAAGTCGGCACCGGAAGCCCGGCAATGAGCGCGTAGGGGCTGGACAGCACCGCCTCGCAGTTCATGGGCCCGGTCACGGGACAGCCCGGCACGACCCCCGCATAGTGGAGGAGCGTGAGGTAGATCGAGACCGCGATCCCCGCCAGGCTGACGAGGACGGCGACGATCTGCGGGCGCGACATTACTTGAGGTTCTTTTCGAGGCCCTGGATCATCGCGCTGGAGCAGACCTCGGCCTGCTTGTCGCCCGTCGCCTTGCAGACCGCCGCGGTGATTAGGTTGGCGGAGCCGATGATCGCCCTGGCCTGGGTCGAATCGGGCTGCTTGAGCGAATCCGCGACCGCGAGCCAGCTCATGCCGCCGATCGTGTCCGGCGTGTACATCGCGCCAGACGCCGCGTACCTGTTCGCGACATCGATGAAGGGAATGGTGCCGCCGCTGTCGTAGCTGTTGACGAGCTGCTGCTCCGACGGGCTCGGCGACTGCAAAGGATTCTGGTCGCGGTCGGTGGTCTCGACCGCGCGGAAGTCGAGGTACTGGCTTGTGTAAGTTGCGTTACGGAACGTGAAGGTCACCGTGTTCGGGTACACGTCGTTCGAGGAAGACGTCGTTGTCTGCAGGCCGGTGAACGTGCCGAAGCGCCCCAGCGCGATGATCAGCGGCCAGCGCTGCGCCGCGCAGTAAGGGCAGAACTCGGCGCCGTAGTAGAAGACCTCGGGCTTGCCTGTCGATCCGGTGAGCGCCTGGCCGGAGATTGGCTTGACCAGGTTGTTGGCCGTGCCCTGGCCCACCGTGTCGAACTCAGAGGCCGGCAGCGCCGTGATGGTGGAGACGATCTGCGCCGTCGAGTCCTTGCTCGGCGGCGTCGGAGGAAGCGGGGTCGTATACCAGCGAATTATCAGAAACGCGCCGATTAACAAGGCGAGCCCGGCGACCACCGCAGCGGGCATGACCCACGGCGGGGTTCCCGCGACCGGCTTGCGGACCGGAGCTCGCCTGGCGGGACGCCTGGCGCCCATCAGCCGCCCTTCGTGATGGGCTGAGCCAGGATCCACAGGCTCGTCATCGTGTACATGACCATCAACAGAAGCATGGGGTACTGGCTCAGCAGCGCGCGCTGAGCCGTGCGGAACCGCTCGCCGGCCCGCAGGTGTGAGAGGAACACGGCGACGATGTGGCCGAGCACGATCAGCACGATCTGGGCGTACCACACCGTCGCCGCCTGCGCCAGGGCAAAGCTCGGCTTGAAGCCGGCGGCGGCCGACCACAGGTGCCAGCCCTTCTGCAGCGGATCGTTGAGCAGCGGAACGATGTACTGAGCCTGGACGACCATGTAGCTGTAGTTGTGGGCGGCGTTGTAGACGAGCGCGATCGGCACCAGGGTCAGGGCAAACATCGAGATGGTGGCTTTCGTGTCGATGGAGCGACGGCCGAAATAGATGACCGCCTCCATGAAGGCGATGAAGACGAGCAGGAAGGTGGTCGTCAGCAGGACGAGACCAAGCGTGCGGATGAAGAAGAACCCGAACGGTCCGAGCGGCGCCCAGATGGGCGCCAGGGCGGCCATGAAGTCCTGCCACGTCGGCGTGGCCGAGATTCCGTCGAACGCGAGCGAGCTCAGCATCAGGATCACGAACAGCACCCGGTCCCAGCCGCTGCCTATCGGATTGAGCAGGCCCACCCCCCACGGCCTGGCATAGACCGCGCGGAACTCGCCGTGTTCGTCGCGCTCCGCCTCGAGCGGGCCGAACCTCCCGACGATGCTGAAGAGGATGGTGAAGGCCTCGCAGTGCTCGAGCCACTGGTCGCGCCCGAACAGGAACATGCCGGCGAGCGTGACGGCGGTGTAGATGACCGCGGCCACGGCCACGATCGCCGGCCGGCTTGCCATGCCGCTCGTCAGCTCGAGGCATGCGAAGAGAAAGTAGGCGCCGACTGCCGGCCACCAACCAAAGACGTCGGGGAGAGTCCAGCGCGGCTTGACTGGAACGAACCTCGCGATGGCGTCGTACATCGCGGTCCACGGGTTGAGCAGGTACCACAGGTTGCCGACCAGCCCGGATAGGATCACGGTGACCGCCCAGAAATAGATCCACACGACGTACTCGGCCGGGTTGTAAAAGGCGGTGCTCGAGCCGAAGAAGCCGCCCACCACGACGATCGACAAACCGAGGATTCCAATCCACCCGCCGATCCGCCGCGGCCACGGCGTACGTGCGACCCGCAGCAGCCACGGCACCGCGCGCCGGGGGTAGGCCGTCGCCTGCTCGCCCACCCGGTCCCCGGCAAAAAGCACGACGAGCACGAAAGACAGGAACACGACCCCGCCGGCCGCGTACAGGTAGAGGGACAGCGAGATGGGCAGGTCGAAGCGCTGCCCGAACCCGTGAAGGAGGATGTGCGCGCCTGCGGTCACGGGCTGACCACCAGCTCGCCGAGGGGGGTGCTGGTCGACTCCCACTCGATGTCGCAGGTGCATGTCTTGTCGGCCTTGAAGGTGTGACTCACCGTCTGGCGTGCTTTGGTTTCGAAATGGATGTCGTAGACGTGAAGGTGCACCTCACCGTCCTGGTCGCTCGTGACGTTGATGGTGATGGTGTCGTTCTGATGGGCCTGCAGCGTGCTGGGTGACATCTTGCTGGCGCCGGTCACGGTCAGGTCGAAGGTCAGGTTCTTTGGAGCGATGTGCGTGTTGGAGTAGATGAGCACGCCACCGGCGACGATGAAGATGACGACCAGCGCGACGACGACAAGCGCGCGAGTCCGGCTCACGTGTGATTCCTCCTTATCTGTATGTGGGCGAAACAGGTCAGGCCGCTAGGAGGAAGGAGGGCCTCGCAGGGTGACTTTGCTGGCGAAACCGCGAGTCGCCCGCGGCGACTCGCTGGTGATCGGAACGAGGACGACCGCGGCTGTATACGGGAGCAGCTGAAGCGCTGCTTCGCAGCGTGACCTGAGGACGAGCATCGCCGGACGCACCCTGACCAGCAGCCAGCGCAACGCGATCGCCTCGACAACCGCGACGGGCAGCTGGCCGACGGTGCCCCACAGGATGAGGACGCTCGCCGAGCTCGGTGAGGCGCCGCTCAGCGCCGCCTCGGCGGTCTCCTGGATGGCGAAGCAGCCGAGCTGGACGGTGTACACGACCGCGAGCAGTCGCAGGAAGGACGGAGCGGGCTCTTGCTCGAGGCGGCGGCCTGCCACGATGCGAGCGAGGCCGACCGCCAGCAGGGCGCCGAGAAGGGCAAGCGCCGCGATGCCCAGGGCCGGCTTGACGATCGATGGAAAGTACGCGTGGGCGGTCGAGCTCTGCAGCGACGCCGCCGCGGCGCCGAACCGCAGCGTGTAGGCCAGGAGGTGGCCGGCCTGGGAGCCGGCGACGGCCAATCCCAGGACGGACAGAATGACGCGCGCGCGACTCATTGCATCGATCCTAGCCTGAGTCCGCCGCCCGCCAGTCCTTCCAATCGGCGCGGAGGCGTCGCGCCATCCGCGTAGCGGCGTCGCGCAGCCAACCCTGCTTGCGCCGGGCCAGGTCGATCGGGATCGCTCGGGCGGCGCCGCGCGTGCCCAGGTGGATGTTCGCCGCCTCCCACCCCATCGCCTTCAGGAGCCGGCCCTCGTCGCGGCGCGTGGGCAGCTCGTCGAGGAGGATCCTGCTGCAGTCCGGCGAGAGCCGGCGGACCAGCCAGCCGTCGCTGACCTCCACCAGCGGGTCGGGGCACCTGACCGCCTGCCCGATCGCCTCGACGTAGTGGATGCGCTCGCTCCCGTGCGCGGGATGCGCCCACTCCCAGGCTGACGGGACGAGCGCCTTCGCCTCGTGCGCGATCAGGCCTCCGTTCCAGCCCGCGACGGCGAGCAGGCGCTCGAGGCCAAGGCTGCCAAGCCCCGCGCGCCGGCGGGCGAAACGGACGCTGTTGGCGCCGTCCGGGAGGCGCTCCAGCAGCAGCTCCTGCGTCTTCGAGGGAAGCGGACCACGGGCCGTCGGAAGCTCGGACATGCGCGACCAGAAGGTGACCGGGTCGCGCAGCCGCCCGGTCGCCAGCTTGCGCAGCCAGCGGTCGTTCTCAGCGAGCACCATCGGCCGGCCGCCGGCTTTGAGGCACCCCGAGTAGCCGCTGAGAATTGCCGCGCACGCCTCTTTCAGGTTGATGGCGAGGTGGCCCTCGGCGGCGGCCAGCCCGGCGCTCGTGGCGAGGCGGACCAGGTCGACCGTATACGGGAGGTGGGTGGCCTCGTCGAAGTCGTTGACGCCCCAGATCAGCCTGCCTTCGACGTCGCGCCACGTCCCGTAGTTCTCGACATGGAGGTCGCCCACCGCCAGGACCTTCGGCGCATCGGCCACCTCGGGCACCTCCTCAGGCCACAGCTCCGCCCACCGATAAAAGGTCGCGCGCAGGAAGCTGAACGTGTCGGCGGCCATCTGCTCGTGCTTGTAAGCCAGGTCGTCGCGGCGCACGCGGACCCGCTGGCCGAGCCAGCGCTCGAAGCTGCGGGTCGCGTCGGCTATCTCTGTGGCCACAACACGCACCCGTAATTGTCGGTTGCGCCGATGCGGGCGTTAACGACCGAGACCTAACGCAAAGACTCGCCCGGCGCCGAGCCTTCCCACGCCGTCGTCTCCCAGTTGTCTTTCCGGCCGTCCACAGGAAGCCATGGCGGAAGCTCCATGAGCAGCTCCTTGCTCAGGGCGTAGGCGTAGGGCTCGTAGCCCTTGCGCAGCTTGGAGAGGCGTTCCCGGAACGTGGCGAAGTCGACGACTCCGACGTCGGCGCGGACCAGGTCGTCGTAGATCGCGCTCAGCTCGGCTTCGGACAGCCGGTCCGGCGCGTCGAAGCGGGGCGCCGCCTGCAGGACCTGGCTCAGGTCGCCCAGCGCATGGCGCCCGATCGCGTACAGACGCCGTGACGACCAGGTCCGGCCTTCCGCTTTGGCGGCCAGCCAGGCCGAAGCCAGGTCCATCATCGCCGTCAGCGCGGCCAGCCAGGACTGGTTTTCGTGCTGGGAGCGGAAGTAGCTCAGGACCTGATAAGAGAGGTGACTCTCCAGGAGCTCGGCCGCCCACTCCTCCCAGCGGTTGATGAGCGGCCGGAGGTCTTCGGTCGCACCGGCCTGGACGGCGCGGCGAAACAGGTCGCCTGCGCAGGGCGGCGAGCCGGCCCACTCGTCGAGCATCGAGATCGCCGTCTCGCGCTTGGAAAAGCTCTGGTACAGGATCGGCAGGTAGGAGATGACCACGGCCAGGAAGCCGAACCCGGTTCCCGCTTCGATCACGGTGACGATTCGGGCGAGGTCTGTGTGGGGCACGAAGTCGCCGATGCCAAGCGTCGTGAACGTCGTGCCGCTGACGTAGATGTGGGTGAGCGTGGAGAGCTGCCCGTCGAAGTTCGACGCCCACAGCAGGACCGAGAATCCACTGATCAGGAGCACGCCCCAAAGGACCAGCAGCACCAGCAGGGACAGGGGCCCGTAGACGCTCAGGAACGTTTCGCGCCGGTCGCCTTGGGGCATCCGCCGCGCCACCGCCCGCCAGGGCTTCCAGCTCAGCCGGTAGAAGATCTTAGACAACCTGACACCGGAGACACGGCGCGGCAGGATGATCGTCTCAAAGGCGTCGCGCAGCACGCCGCCCACCAGGAGGAGGCCTACCAGGCCCGCGAGGATCTGCATGGGTCTTTTGAAACCTCTTGGGAGGGCGCGAAATTCACGCGGGCCGGTGGGCGGGCATTCGGGCGCTCGAACTCTGCAATGCAAGGGCGAGCGACCCCAACAGCTCGGCGCGCTCGAGGAACACCGGAGGGCATACGGTGACGCCCTGCGACGCGGCGTGGACTGCGTACCTGCGGATCGAGTCGCGAAGTGGTTCGAGGAGAATGTCGCCGGTTCGGCACAACAAGCCTCCGACGATCACGCGCTCAGGGTTGATGAGATTGCACAGGCCCGCAACCGCGACGCCGATCTCCCTTCCCGCGTCGGAGATTGCGCGGCGGCACCGCGGATCTCCATTGGTGGCGAGCTCGACGATCCGCGACAGGGTCAACGTCTCACCGTTGACAGGTCCCACCAGCTGGACGATTGCCGGGCCTGAAGCCACCGTTTCCAGGCATCCGCGGTTGCCGCAGTAGCACAGCGCACCAGCTTTGTCGAGCGTCGTGTGCCCGATCTCTCCCGCAGTGCCGCTGGCCCCTCGCAGCAGCCTGCCGTCAATCACGATCCCGGCGCCGATGCCTGTCGCGGCTTTGATGTACGCGAAGTTCGAGCAATCGCGACCCGCTCCCCAGGTCATCTCGGCCAGCGCGCCCAGGTTGGCGTCGTTCTCCATCTCCACGGGCACACCGAGGCGCTGGGTCATTTCGGACGCGATGCGAAGCCCGACCCATCCCGGCAAGATCGTGGCGGAGCCCGCCGTACCACGGGCGCGGTCGACTGGACCCGGGATGCCGATCCCCGCGCCCGTCACCCGCTTGCGGTCAAGACCCAGCTCGACCAGCAGCTCGGTGAACATGTGAGCGGCGGTGTCGAGTGCTTCTACGGCGTGGTGATTTACGTCCAGCTCACAGCTCCGCTCTCCCAGCACGTTGTGGGCGAGGTCCCCAACGGCGACCTGGATATGGCTGTGCCCAAAGTCGATTCCGCCCACGAATTCCGTCGGGTGCGTCAGCACCAGCTGGACCCCGGGACGCCCGCCTCCGTTCGGCATCGTCCTGGCGTCGGCATCGGAGACGAGTCCCGATCCCTTGAGCTCCGCGATCAGCGTGGAGACGGTGGTCCGGGAGAGGCCGGTGGCTCGAGCGATGGTTGCCTGGCTGACCTGGCCCTGCGTCCTCAGGATCTCGATCACGCGCTGCCGGTTACGATGCCTCAGCCATGCGAGCGTTCCATCCCCGTTCTTCGGCATCGTCGGTCATGTGCAAGCATGGCCTACTCGGTCAGTTTGTCAAGAGCGCGAACAGCGACTCGCGCCGCACAGCCGAATACTTGACAAACCCCCGGTCGTGCGCAATGCTCACCCGTGGCATCTCAGCCGTCTGAGTAAGTCTTGCCGCCGGCGCACTCTCGCCCCGAACAACGCTCGGGAAGAAGGCGGCAGGAACTTGGATCTATGAGGTATGCGCATGAAGTTAGCCCGGTTCCTACCCGCCGTTGCCGTCGTGGGCCTGATCGTGTCGGCCTGTGGGGGCAGCAACAACACGACGACCACAGCCACAGTTCCGTCGGACCTGAGCATCAGCGTGTTCGACGCCAACTACACCTACATGCCCAAGCTCAAAGACCTCGTCGGAGCCGGACATGGATCGGTGGGCGTCCTGCTTCCGGACGCGACTTCCTCGGCACGCTACGTGACGTTCGACCAGCCGGCCCTGACCAAGGCGTTCACCCAGGCCGGCTTCACCTCATCGCAGTTCACAATCGACAACGCCGGCGGCGTCGAGGCGCAGGAGCTCTCGCAGGCGCAGGCGCTCATCACGGCCGGCGCGACTGTCCTGATCATGGACCCGCTGAACAGCAGCGTCGGTTCCCAGATCCAGGCCTACGCGCAGTCCCACGGCGTCAAGGTCATCAGCTATGACCGCGCCACGTTCACCGGCACCAACACGTACTACGTCAGCTTCGACAACGTGCAGGTTGGCGAGCTCATCGGCAAGGGCTTCGTCAAGTGCGTGTCTGACTGGGGAATCTCGAGCCCGCAAGTCTTCGAGCTCGATGGCGGACAGAACTCCGACCCGAACGCAATCGACTTCGCCAAGGGATACAACGACGCGATCTGGGGCGACAAGGTCGCCCAGGAATCCGTGGGCAAGACCAACAGCCAGGGCATGAAGCTCGTCGGCGAGCAGGTCGCCACGGACTGGAAGAATGACGTCGGCGGGACGATCTTCCAGCAGAACTTCACCGCGCACCCGACCATCAACGCCACCGTCGAGGCCAACGACGGGCTGGGCAACGCGGTCGTCCAGGTGCTCAAGAACAGGGGCGTCGGGGCCAAGAAGATCCCGACCACCGGCCAGGACGCAAGCCCGGACGGGCTGGTCAACGTTTTGACCGGCTACCAGTGCGGCACCGTGTACAAGGCGATCTACCTCGAGGCGCAGGACGCAGTCGCCCTCGCCACCGTTCTCCGCGCCGGCGCAACGCCGCCTAGCGCACTGCTGAACGGCACGACCACCCCTCCGTCAGGAGTCTCCGGCAGCGCGCAGCCGGCGTCGCTCCTCGTCCCGATCTGGGTCGACGTTACGAACATGAACGCGACCGTGATCAAGGACAACTTCGTCGACAAGGCAACTCTGTGCAGCAAGGCGGGCGCCGCGGCCTGCACAGCAGCAGGCATTTCGTAACGGCAACCATCGACGCCGCCGCACCGCGCGGCGGCGTCGCCCTTTCTCTGACTCGCCGATAATGCACGGTGAGATGGCGGCTGTCGCGTCGACCACGGCGACCGGCGAGCCGCTCCTCAAGATTCGCGAGCTCGACAAGCATTTTGGTCCCGTCCAGGCGCTGTACCACGTGGACCTTGACCTGCCCTCGAGCCAGGTGACTGCCCTGGTCGGCGACAACGGCGCCGGCAAGACAGTCCTCACCAAATGCGTGGCGGGGATCTACCAGCCCGACCATGGCCAGGTCTCCTGGGAGGGGCACCCGGTCCACATCCGCAACGCGAGGGACGCCGCCCGCCTGGGCATCGAGACCGTCTACCAGGACCTCGCCCTGGCCGACAACCTCGACATCGTGCAGAACATGTTTCTCGGCCGCGAACGGGTCAGCGCCGGTCTCCTCGACGAGGACAGCATGGAGCGCTCCGCGGCAGAGACGTTGGCCAGCCTTCGTGTGACGACGGTGCGGTCGATCCGCCAACCCGTCGCGTCATTGTCCGGCGGCCAGCGCCAGTCGGTGGCCGTGGCCAAGGCGGTGATGTGGAACTCGAAGCTCGTCATCATGGATGAGCCCACTGCCGCCCTGGGAGTCGTCCAGACCAAGCAGGTGCTCGACCTCATCAAACGCCTACGCGATCGCGGTCTCGCCGTGATGGTCATCTCGCACAACCTCAACGACGTCTTCGAGGTGGCGGACCGGATCGCGGTCCTCTACCTGGGCCGCCTTGTCGTCCAGGACAAAGCTTCGGCTTTCGACCGGCAAAGCGTCGTCCAATACATGACCACAGGAGGAGCAAGCCGCGCGGGTGGCACGCTTACCACGAACGGCTGACCTTTCCGCCGTCCCTCCGGAGCAGGCGCCTGACCTGACCGCCGCGCCGGAGGCTGCTCAGGCCGAGGTGCCGCCGGAGCTCGTTGCGCAGTCTCTCCGCGAGTACTTCCGCGCCTGGTTGGCTCGAATCGCCGCCGGCGAAAGCGGCGTGCTGCCCGTCATCGTCGCGATGGCCGCGATCGTGCTCGTGTTCGGGGCGATCAGCCCGAACCATGTGTTCCTTTTGCCTGTCAACCTGGTCAACCTCTTCCAGCAGAGCGCGGTGTTCATGGTCCTGGCGATGGCCGAAGGATTCGCGCTCATTCTCGGCGAGATCGACCTTTCGGTCGGCTTCGTCGGGGCCTGCGGGGCTGCGATCACCGTCCAGCTGGTTCAACCTCTCACTACCAACTGGCCGTGGTGGGCGGCGATCTTGGCCGGCCTTCTGTTTTGCGCGGTGTTCGGGACGATTCAGGGCACGCTCATCACGCGGCTTCGCCTGCCGTCATTCATCGTCACGCTCGCCGGTTTTCTGATCGCCAACGGCCTCTTCCTGTGGATCCTGAATTTCGGGCCGTTCTCCGGCTATCCCAACCTGGCGGGCTTCAGCGACAACCTGCATGTCATCTATTACCTGATGTGGGGCAACATCGACCCGATCATCTCCTGGGTGGTGGCGGGCGCCTTCGTCGCGGGCCTCGGCCTGTGGATGTGGATCAGCGATTCCCGACGCCGCAGCAGCGGGCTCGTTGCGCCTCCGGCGAGCCTCACACTGGTCAAGATCGGTCTGATCGCCGTCGTCGCGGTGGTGGTGGTGGGCATCTGCAACACCAACCGAGCCTCCATCGGAACCCTCGAGGGCTTGCCATGGGTCGTACCTATCGTCCTCGGGGTCCTGATGGCCTGGACCATCCTGCTTCAGCGGACGAAGTACGGACGCTATGTCTACGCGATCGGCGGCAACCCCGAGGCAGCGCGCCGCGCGGGCATAAACCTCTCTTTGGTGCGCACGGCAGCCTTCGCGCTCTGCTCATTCACAGCAGGCATCGGGCTGATGCTGTACGCGTCGCTTCTCGGCGGCATGTCGAACAACTTGCAGGGAGGCCAGTACGTCCTCTACGCCGTCGCCGCGGCGGTGATCGGAGGAACGAGCCTGTTCGGCGGCAGGGGCAAGCCGCTCCACGGGGTGCTGGGCGGCCTGGTGATCGGCGGCATCTACAACGGCATGTTCCTGATGGGCCTTTCCGTGCAGTGGGAGTACGTCGTCACTGGCCTCGTCCTTCTCGCCGCCGTCACCATCGACTCGCTGTCCCGGCGCGGGGCGGCGTCGGGGAGCGTCACCCGGGTCTGAATTTCGCCCCGTTGTATCCAGCGGGGTTCATCGAGGCCTGGATTGCATCCCGGTGGCGCCAACGAGGCGAAATCAAAGCGGTCCCCCGGATTCTCCGGACTATCCGAGGTTCAGGGGTCTGAGTTTGGGGCCAGGATTGGGAATCGCCCGGCCTGGGTAAACGTTCTCTCGTACAGATGGCAACACCAAAATCCGAGCTACTCCCCGTCCTCCCGATGGACGACGTCGTCGTCCTCCCGCACATGTCCGTCACCCTCGCTGTCGAGGGCGACGATCAGAAGGCCGCGATCGAGGCTGCCCGCAACGGCAACCGGCTGATCCTCCTGGTCCCCCGCATCGACGGCAAGTTCGGCGCCATCGGCACCGCCGCCCGCCTGGGCGAGTCGGCGGAGCTGCCGACCGGGGCCGAGGCCTTCATGATCCGCGGCGAGTACCGCGCCCGCCTGGGCAGCGGCCAGGCCGACATCGGCGGCGCCCTGTGGGTCAAGGCCGACCCGATCGAAGACCCCGAGCCTCCGACCGAGAAATCGGTCGAGCTGGCCCGCGAATACCGCGCCTTGCTCGAGAACCTGGTCGAGTCGCGCGGCGTGCCGCAGGTGGTGCAGTTCCTTCGCGCCGCCCGGACGCCTGGCCACCTGGCCGACCTCGCCGGCTACTCGCCTGACCTGACCACCGAGCAGAAGCTCCAGATCCTGGAGATGGTCGACCTCGAGGAGAGGCTGACCAACCTCATCAAGTGGACGAAAGGCATCCTTGCCGATGCTTCGCTCAAGGAGAAGATCCGCAGCGACGTCGCCGAAGGGATGGAGAAGACTCAGCGGGAGTTCTTGCTCCGCCAGCAGCTCGAGGCGATCAAGAAGCAGCTGAACGAAGGCCAGACTGACGTCGTCTCGACGTACCGCGAAAGGATCGCGAAGGCCGAGATGCCGGCGTCTGTGCTGACCGAGGTCAACCGCGAGCTCGACCGCCTGGAGCGGACGAGCGAGCAGAACCCCGAGTACGGCTGGATCCGCACGTACCTCGACTGGATGCTCGACATTCCCTGGAGCGTGCGCTCAGAGGACAACTACGACCTCAAGAAGGCGCGCCAGATCCTCGACGAGGACCACACGGGCCTCGGCGACGTGAAGGACCGCATCATCGAGTTCCTTGCCGTGCGCAAGCTGCGCACCGAGCGCGGGCTCGAAGTCCTGAGCGGGCGTGGCTCGGGCGCGATTATCACCCTGGTCGGACCTCCCGGCGTGGGCAAGACCTCGCTCGGCGAGTCGGTCGCGCGCGCACTGGGCCGCAAGTTCACTCGCGTGTCGCTGGGCGGCATCCGCGACGAGGCCGACATCCGCGGCCACCGCCGCACGTACGTCGGCGCCCTGCCGGGCCGCATCGTTCGCGCCCTCAAGGACGCCGGCACGAAGAACCCGGTGATCATGCTCGACGAGATCGACAAGGTCGGCAGCGACTGGCGTGGAGACCCGTCTTCAGCGCTGCTCGAGGTGCTCGACCCTGCGCAGAACCACACCTTCCGCGATCACTACCTCGAGGTCGACCTCGACCTGTCCGAGGTGCTGTTCATCCCGACTGCCAACGTCTCGGAGACGATACCGGCACCGCTGCTGGACCGGATGGAGCTGATCCGCCTGGACGGCTACACCGAAGAGGAGAAGGTCGCCATCGCTCGCGATCACCTGCTCCCGCGCCAGATCACGCAGGCCGGGCTGAAGGTCGAAGAGGTCACGGTCGACGACGCCGCGATCATGAAGGTGATCACCGACCACACTCGCGAGGCAGGGGTGCGAAACCTCGAGCGCGAGCTGGGCAAGATCACGCGCAAGGTCGCGACCAAGGTCGCCACGGGCGCGCTCACGCCACCCGTCGCGATCACGCCCGACCGTGTCCGAGAGTTCCTCGGCAAGCCGAAGTTCGACAACGAGGTCGCAGCCCGCACCGCGGTGCCGGGCGTCGCGACAGGACTCGCCGTCACCGGGACCGGTGGCGACGTGCTCTTCGTCGAGGCAGCGGCGACCGAGGCGAACGGCCAGGGTGGCGGCGGGCTGCTGCTCACCGGCCAGCTGGGCGACGTGATGAAGGAGTCGGCGCAGATCGCGCTCTCCTACGTGCGGTCGCACGCTGACGAGCTGAACATTCCACACGACGCGATCAACAAGTCGTTCCACATTCACGTCCCGGAGGGCGCCGTGCCCAAGGACGGCCCGTCGGCCGGTGTGACGATGACGACCGCGCTCGTGAGCCTGCTCACCGGGCGACCGGTGCGCAACACGGTCGCCATGACCGGCGAGGTGTCGCTCCAGGGTTTGGTGCTGCCGATCGGCGGCGTCAAGCAGAAGGTCCTGGCGGCTCACCGCATGGGGTTGAAGGAAGTCATCCTTCCGCAGCGCAACGAGAAGGACATCGACGATGTGCCGAAGAGCGTGCGCGAAGCGATGACGTTCCACCTGGCGAGTCGCGTCGACGACGTGCTGAAGCACGCGCTGGAGCCCGCCTCCACCGCGAAGTCGAAGATCGAGGCGGCCTGAAGGCCCCTGATTCCGCACCGCTGACGCCAGCGGTGCGGAATTCCTTTGTGAATTCGGCCTCGTTGGATCCACCGGGGCCGGAATATTCGGTCCATCGCCAGGCTTGCTGAGTACGTGAGCCGAAGTTCCCACGAGATCCTCGCTTCGGCCCGGACCATCGCGGTGGTCGGCGCGTCGCGGGATCCTGACAAGGCCGGCGGTTCAGTCCCCGAAGGACTCCAGCGCCGCGGCTACCGCATCATCCCGATCAACCCGTACGCGGAGACCCTGTTCGGGGAGAAGGTGTACCGCTCGCTGCTCGACGTACCGGACCAGATCGACCTCGTCGACGTCTTCCGGCCGTCGTCCGACGCCCCCGAGATCGCGCGCCAGGCGGCCGCGGTCGGCGCCAAGGCGCTATGGCTCCAGGAGGACATCCGGTCCGCGGAAGCGCGCCGGATCGCAGAGTCGGCGGGGATGGAGTTCGTCGAGGACGAGTGCACCGCGGTGGTCGCCTCGCTCTATCGACTGCGAAGGTCAGCCGCCTAACAGGTAACCTCGTGCGCGTGGCCAGAAGACCACACCTTCGTGACCGAAGCATCGAGTCCGAGCTCAAGTTCCGAGTGGCAGGCGCTCGCGACCATGCGACTCTGCGAACCGCGTTGCGCAAGCGCGGGGCGAAGCTGGTCGGCCGCTACAAGGAAGAGAACTTCCGCTTCAACGGCCCGGGCAAGTCGACACGCAACACCACCCTGCGGCTGCGTGTCCTCAACGGAGGACCGCGTGGCGTGCTGACCGCGAAGGGCCCCGCGACGTTCGAGGGCGGGGTCAAGATCCGCGAGGAGACCGAGGTCGAGCTCTCCGACGTCCACGCCACGCTTGACCTGCTCCAGCAGCTCGGCTTCCGCGTCGGCTGGACGTATCCGAAGAGGCGGACCATGTACATGCTCGACGGCATCGCGGTCACGCTCGACGTCCTGGAGTTCGGTTGGTTCGTCGAGCTCGAAGGGGCGGCCACGGCGCTGCCCGAGATGTCGCGCAGCCTGGGCCTCGACCCGGCGAACGCTCTACGCGACAGCTACTCGGTGATGGCGCGCAAGCACATGAAGGCCAAGCGGCCGACCAAATCGCCCCCTACGCCGGTCACTCTGCCGGCGGAGGTGGCGGCGCCGGCTTAGCCCCGTCCGTGTGCGCCGGCCCAACCCAGACCGTCTGGATGTTCGTGAACTCCTTGATCCCGTACTCCGACAGCTCGCGCCCGTAGCCCGACCGCTTGACGCCGCCGAAGGGCAGCCGCGCGTCCGAGGCGACCATCCCGTTGATGAAGACAAGACCCGCCTCCACGCGCTCCGCGAGCTGCTTCGCGCGCTCGACATCGGACGTCCAGATGTTGGAGCCCAGGCCGAAGTCGGTGTCGTTGGCGACGCGCAGCGCGTCCTCGGCGTCCTTCACCCGGATCATCGCCGCCACGGGTCCGAACGTCTCCTCGTGGTACGCGGGCATCCCAGGTCGCACGTTGGTGAGCACGGTCGGCTCGAAGTAATAGCCGTCGCCCGGGACCCGCTTGCCGCCGGTCACCGCCCGCGCGCCCAGGCGCACCGATTCGTTGACCTGCCGCTCGAGCTCGTCGACCAGGTCCTGGCGGGCCAGCGGGCCGACCTGGTTGGCCCGGTCCATCGGGTTGCCGACCTTCAGGGCCGCGACCGCGGCGGCGAACCGCTGCTCGAACTCCTCGGCCACCGTCTCCTCGACGATGAATCGCTTGGCGGCGATGCAGCTCTGGCCGTTGTTCTGGTTGCGCGCGCGGCAGGCGACCGCTGCGGCCTGGTCCAGGTCGGCGTCGGCCAGGACGATGAAGGGGTCGGAGCCGCCCAGCTCGAGCACCGTCTTCTTCAGGGCGCGTCCGGCCGCCTCGGCCACCATATACCCCGCCTTGCCCGAGCCGGTCAGCGTCACGCCCGCGACGCGGTGGTCGGAGATGATCCTCTCCACCGCGGCCGAGCCGATCATCAGGGTCTGGAACACGCCCTCGGGCACGCCCGCCTCGCGGAAGACCTCCTCGATCGCCAGCGCCGACTGGGGCACGTTCGAGGAGTGCTTGAGCAGCATCACGTTGCCGGCGGTCAGGGCAGGGAGCCCGGCGCGGAACGCCTGCCAGAACGGGAAGTTCCAGGGCATGACCGCCAGGATCACGCCCAGCGGCTGGAACCGGACGTAGCTCTCAGTGGCGGTGCTCTCGACGGGCTCGACGGCGAGCAGCCGCGCCCCGTTCTCGGCAAACCAGTTGGCCGTCCAGGCGCACTTCTCGATCTCGCCTTCCGCCTCGACGATCGGCTTGCCCATCTCCGAGGTCAGCAGGGCGGCGAAGTGGGACCTGTCCGCCCGCAGCACGCCGGCGACTGAGCGCATGAGGGCCGTCCGCATCCCGAGCCCGGCGTCGCGCCAGGGGTGGCGGGCGGTCCACGCGCGGGCCAGGGCTTCGTCGAGCGCCGCCTCGTCAGCCTCGGGAAACGAGGCCAGCTCCCGGCCTGTGGCCGGATCGATCGATCTCAGCACCCCTTCGAATCATGGCACGATTGCGCTGTGGCTCGAGCACAGGTGAGGAAGCGCGCCGAACGTTCGCCTGCCTCACCCGCAAAGGCGATCACCCCAGCCGTCGACGGTCGCAAGCGAGTGGTCATCGAGGCGGTCATGCCCGAGATCGACGGTGGCCTTTTTCCCGCCAAACGCGCCGCCGGCGAGACGGTGGCCGTCGAGGCCGACATCTTCGCCGACGGCCACGACGCCCTCGCCGCGGTTCTCCGCTACCGGCACCAGTCCGCGTCGGGATGGATCGAGACCCCGATGGCCCCACTCGTCAACGACCGGTGGCGGGGCGAGTTCCCGGTCACGGAGCTGGGCCGGTACTACTTCAAGCTCGAAGGCTGGGTCGACCATTTCGAGACCTGGAGCAGGCAGCTCGCGAAGCGGCTTCAGGCAGGCCAGGATGTCAAGGTCGAGCTCGAGGTCGGGGCGCGGCTGATCGAAGAGGCCGCGGCCCGCGCGGACGGAAACGCCGCCGACGCGGCGCAGCTGCTGGCGCTGGCGAAATCGCTCCGCGGCAGCCCGACCCCAACCGTCGACGGCGATGCGAGCGCGCTGGTGCGGCGCTACGCCGACCGGAGCCTGTCCACCGTGCACCCGCGTGAGGTGGAGGTGGTCGTCGAGCCGGTGAAGGCGCGATTCAGCACGTGGTACGAGCTGTTCCCACGGTCAGTCGGGAAGTTTCCCGACGTGGAAGGACTGCTGCCCGACATCGCGCGGATGGGGTTCGACGTCCTTTATCTCCCGCCCATCCACCCCATCGGCAAGAGTCATCGCAAGGGGGCCAACAACAGGCCGGCCTCGCCGGGCGAGCCCGGCAGTCCCTGGGCGATCGGCTCCGAGGAGGGCGGGCACAAATCGGTGGATCCGGACCTCGGCACGCTCGATGACTTCCGGCACCTGGTCGCGGCAGCCTCCAAGCAGGGCGTCGACGTGGCCCTCGACCTCGCGTTCCAGTGCTCGCCCGACCACCCGTACACACGCGAGCACCCCGAGTGGTTCAAGCACCGCCCGGACGGCTCGATCCAGTACGCGGAAAACCCGCCCAAGAAGTACGAGGACATCTATCCGTTCGACTTCGAGACCGAGAGCTGGCGCGAGCTGTGGCTGGAGCTCCGGTCGATCGTCCTGTTCTGGATCGACCAGGGAGTGAAGATCTTCCGCGTCGACAACCCCCATACCAAGCCGTTCGCCTTCTGGGACTGGCTCATCGCCGAGGTCAAGCGCGAGCACCCCGAGGTGATCCTCCTGGCCGAGGCCTTCACCAGGCCGAAGGTGATGTACCGGCTCGCCAAAGGAGGCTTCAGCCAGTCGTACACCTACTTCTCGTGGCGCAACACCGCCTATGAGCTGTTCCAGTACTTCACCGAGCTGTCGCAGCCCCCGATCCGCGAGTTCTTACGGCCGAACCTGTGGCCCAACACGCCCGACATCCTCACCGAATATCTGCAGTCGGGAGGCCGGCCCGCCTTCCAGGCAAGGCTCATCCTGGCCGCCACGCTGGGCGCCAGCTACGGGATCTACGGCCCGGCCTTCGAGCTGATGGAGAACCGGCCGCGCGAGCAGGGCTCGGAGGAGTACCTGGACTCGGAGAAGTACCAGCTGCGGACGTGGGATCGCGAAAGCCCGGACAGCCTGCGCGAGCTGATCGCGATCGTCAACCGGATCCGGCACGAGAACCCGGCGCTGCAGACCGACCGCGAACTGCGCTTCCACCCCACCGAGAACGAGCAGCTGCTGGCGTACTCGAAGAGCACGCCCGACAATGCCAACGTGGTCCTGACAGTCGTCAACGTAGATCCCCACCACGTGCAGCGCGGCATGGTCAACCTGCCGCTCGACGAGCTGGGGCTGGAGCGCGACCGGCCGTACCAGGCGCACGAGCTGATCAGCGGCGCGCGCTACCTCTGGAACGGGCCGCGCAACTTCGTCGAGATCAACCCGCACTCCATGCCCGGGCAGATCTTCCGCTTCCGCCGCCGCGTCCGCAGCGAGCACGACTTCGAGTATTTCCTGTGATCGACGTACCAGCCCCGTCCGCGGTCAGGCGACGCAAGGCGAACCACGTCGTTCCGATCGAAGACGATCCACTCTGGTACAAGGACGCGCTCGTCTACGAGCTTCACGTGCGCGCGTTCATGGACAGCGACGCCGACGGTAGCGGGGACTTCCGCGGCCTGTGCGAGAAGCTGCCCTACCTGCAGGACCTCGGCGTCAACGCGCTGTGGCTGCTCCCCTTCTATCCCTCCCCGATGCGTGACGACGGATATGACATCGCCGGCTACACCGACGTCAACCCGATGTTCGGCACCCTGGGCGACGTGGCCAACTTCGTCCGGGAAGCTCACCACCGCGGCATCCGGGTCATCAACGAGCTGGTCTGCAACCACACCTCCGACCAGCACCCCTGGTTCCAGCGCGCGCGCCACGCCAAGCCAGGGAGCGCCGCTCGCGACTTCTACGTCTGGAGCGAGACGAATCAGAGATACCAGGACGCCCGGATCATCTTCAAGGACGCGGAGACTTCGAACTGGACCTGGGACCACGTCGCCAACGCCTACTACTGGCATCGCTTCTTCTCCCACCAGCCCGACCTGAACTTCGACAACCCGAAGGTCCACGAGGCGATCTTCAAAGTCCTCGATTTCTGGATGGAGATGGGGATCGACGGTGTGCGACTTGACGCGGTGCCTTACCTGTACGAGCGTGAGGGCACCAACGGCGAGAACCTGCCCGAGACGCACCAGTTCCTCAAGGAGCTCAGGAAGCACGTCGACTCGAGCTTCCGCAACAAGATGCTGCTGGCTGAGGCGAACCAGTGGCCCGAGGACGCGGTGGCGTACTTCGGCCAGGGCGATGAATGCCAGATGTCGTTCCACTTCCCCCTGATGCCGCGGCTGTTCATGTCGATCCGGATGGAGGACCGATTCCCGATCGTCGACATCCTGGCCCAGACGCCGAGCATCCCCGACACGGCGCAGTGGGCGCTGTTCCTGCGCAACCACGACGAGCTCACGCTCGAGATGGTCACCGACGAAGAGCGCGACTACATGTATCGCGCGTACACCCAGGACCGCCTGGCCCGGCTGAACCTCGGCATCCGGCGCCGCCTCGCGCCGCTGCTGGGCAACGACCGCCGGCGGATCGAGCTGATGAACGGACTTCTCTTCTCGCTGCCGGGAACGCCCGTCCTCTACTACGGCGACGAGATCGGCATGGGCGACAACATCTTTCTCGGCGACCGCAACGGGGTCCGCACGCCCATGCAATGGAGCGCCGACCGCAACGCAGGATTCTCGCGCGCCAATCGGCAGCGGCTGTACCTGCCCGTGATCACGGACCCGGAGTACCACTACGAAACGGTCAACGTCGAAGCGCAGCAGGGGAACCCGCATTCGATCTATTCGTGGACCAAGCGCCTCATCGCGCTGCGCAAGCGGCATCGCGCGTTCGGTCGCGGCACGCTCCAGCTGCTTCGCCCGGAGAACCGCAAGGTGCTGGCATACGTGCGTCGCTACGAGTCGGAGCAGATCCTGTGCGTCGCCAACCTCTCACGGTTCCTCCAGGCGGTCGAGCTGGACCTCAGCCAGTGGAAGGGACTCGTCCCTGTCGAGCTCTTCAGCAGCAACGAGATGCCGGTCATCGGCGACGTCCCTTACTTCCTGACGCTCGGCCCGCACGCCTTCTACTGGTTCGCCATGCAGCCGCGCTCGGTGCCCAGCATCCAGACCGACGGGGCCACGCCGGTGGCGACCAGGCTGCCCGAGGTGCGCACGGTCGGCGGATGGGAGTCTGCCCTCGAGGGCGCGGCGAAGGAACGGCTCGAGAACGTGCTTCTGGGGTACATCCCACAGCGCCGCTGGTTCGCGGGTAAGGCGCGCCGCACGAAGACGGCGACGATCCAGGACGTCGTCAATGTGCCGGGAGCCGAGGGCCACTCGTACCTCACGTCGGTAGTGATCGGGTACCGAGAAGGCGACCCCGACACGTACATGCTTCCCATCGCGTACGCCAACCCGGCCGAGGCGCCGCACATCCTCGAGCGCTGGCCCACGTCCGCCATCGCCTGGGTGCGCAACCAGGGGGATGGAGAAGCGCGCGGCCTGCTCTACGACGCGCTCGGGCCACCCAACTTCGCGGAGGCGCTGCTGGGGGCGATCGCGCGCCGGCGCCGCGCCGCGGGCGGCACCGGCACGTTGCTCGGTTCGACGACCCGCGCCTTCGCTCGGCTGCGCGGCCCGGAGACGGTGCGCCTCGAAGGCCAGCTCTCGGTGGCCGAGCAGAGCAACAACTCGGTCATCTTCGGCGAGCGCCTGATGCTGAAGGTGTTCCGTCGCCTCGAGGAGGGCGTCAACCCCGAGCTCGAGGTCGGCCGGTTCCTGACCGAGAAGACGAATTTCGGTCACATCGCGCCGCTTGCGGGAAGCCTCGAGTACCGGCGCGGCAAGGGCGAGCCGGTCTCGATCGCGATCCTCCAGGGCTACGTGCCGAACCAGGGCGACGCATGGCAGTACACGCTCAATACGCTCGCCCACTTCTTCAGCGGACCTGAGCTAGTCGGCCTGGAGCCGCCGGCCGCGCCCCGCAGCATGGTGGAGGCAAGCCGGCTGGAGTTGTCGGAGATCGCCACCCGAACGATCGGCGGCTACCTCGATTCGGCCCGGCTCCTCGGACGCCGCACGGCGGAGCTGCACGCGGCGCTCTCGTCAGATCCGACGGATCCCGCGTTCGCGCCGGAGAGGATCTCGCCCGGCGACCAGCGCTCGATCTATCAATCGGTGAGCGGTCTCTCCCTCCGCGCGACCGACCTGCTGCGCTCGCAGATGAGCAAGCTGCCTCCCGACGCGCGGGAGGATGGGCGCAAGGTGCTCGAGCTGGAATCGAGGATCGCCTACATCCTGAAGTCGTTCCTCGCCCGCCGGCTGAACACGAGCCGGATTCGCGTGCACGGCGACTACCACCTCGGCCAGGTCCTGTACACCGGGCACGATTTCGTGATCATCGACTTCGAGGGCGAGCCGACGCGCACGCTCTACGAGCGCCGCCTCAAACGCCTCGCGATGCGCGACGTCGCCGGAATGCTGCGCTCGTTCTCGTACGCGAGCCAGGCCGCGCTTCGCTCGCAGGAGATTCCCGCCGAGCGGCTGCCCGCGCTCCTGGCGTGGGCCCGCTTCTGGGTGGATTCCGTCTCGGCGGTGTTCTTGAAGAGCTACCTGGGCACCGCCGGAAGCGCCTCGTGGGTACCCCAGTCATCGGAAGACCTCGAGCTTCAGCTCACCACCATGCTGCTGGAGAAGGCTTTGTACGAGCTTCGGTACGAGTTGAACCTTCGACCCGACTGGGTGCGCATCCCCCTTCGTGGGATCCTTGACCTCGTGACTCCGCCATGAGCATGGTCGCCCGTTCGCTGCTCAGCCCGTTCGACCTGCACCTCTTCAACGAGGGCACGCACAGCCATCTCTTCCAGAAGCTGGGCGCGCATCCCTCGCACGACCCGGAGGGCACGTACTTTGCTGTGTGGGCGCCCAACGCCGACGCGGTCAGCGTCATCGGCGACTTCAACGGGTGGGACAAGAACGCGAACGGCCTCTACGCGCGTGAGCAGTCGGGGATCTGGGAAGGGTTCATTCCGACCGTCCGGCACGGAGCTCTCTACAAGTACTACGTCCACTCGAAGGTGACGCGGAACGGCGTCGACAAGGCCGACCCCTTCGCCGCCTATTCGGAGGCCCCGCCGCGACAGGCCTCGATCGTGTGGGACTTCAGCTACGAGTGGGGCGACGAGAGCTGGATGCAGAACCGAGGCCACACGAACCACCGCGGCGCACCGTGGTCGGTCTACGAGCTCCACCTCGGTTCGTGGATGCGGGTGCCGGAGGACGGAAACCGCTGGCTGACGTATCGCGAGCTGGGTCCGCGCCTGGCGGACTACGTGAGCCGGATGGGCTTCACGCATGTCGAGCTCATGCCGGTCATGGAGCACCCGCTCTACGAATCGTGGGGCTACCAGGTGACCGGATACTTCGCGCCGACCTCGCGTTACGGCACGCCCGACGACTTCATGTTCCTGGTCGACTACCTGCACCAGAACGGAATCGGCGTGGTGCTGGACTGGGTGCCATCGCATTTCCCGGCCGACGAGTTCGGTCTGCAGAACTTCGACGGGACGCATCTCTTCGAGCACGCGGACCCGCGGCTTGGCGTGCATCCGGACTGGGGTTCGTCGATCTTCAACTACGGGCGCAACGAGGTTCGCGGCTTTTTGCTCAGCAGCGCGCTGTGCTGGCTGGACCGTTATCACGCCGATGCGCTGCGCGTGGACGCGGTCGCGTCGATGCTCTACCTCGATTACTCGCGCAAGCAGGGGGAGTGGATCCCGAACAAGTTCGGCGGCAATGAGAACCTCGAAGCGGTCGACTTCTTGCGACGCTTCAACATCGAGGTGTACAAGGAGCAGCCCGACGTGCAGACCATCGCCGAGGAATCAACGGCGTGGCCGCTCGTGTCGCGGCCCACCTACGTCGGCGGCCTCGGTTTCGGCATGAAGTGGGACATGGGCTGGATGCACGACTCGCTCTACTACTTCGAACGCGAGCCGATCCACCGCAGGTTCCACCACGCAAACCTCACGTTTCGAATGCTCTACGCGTGGGGCGAGAACTTCATGCTGCCGCTGTCGCACGACGAGGTGGTGCACGGGAAGGGATCGCTGATCTCGAAGATGCCCGGCGACGACTGGCAGAAGTTCGCCAACCTGCGGTTGCTCTTCGGCTGGATGTACGCGCAGCCGGGGAAAAAGCTGCTCTTCATGGGCGGCGAGTTCGGGCAGTGGCGCGAGTGGGATGTGGAGTCATCGCTCGACTGGCATCTGTTGGAGAACCCCATGCACGGAGGATTGCGGCTGTGGGTGGGCGACCTGAACCGTGTGCTGCGCGATCACAAGGCGCTGCACGAGCTGGACTTCGACCCGGCCGGGTTCTCCTGGATCGACGTCAACGACGCCGAGAACAGCGTCGTTTCGCTGATCCGGCGGGGAAGGTCTCCCTCAGATGTGCTGGTTGCGGCGTTCAACTTCACCCCGGTGCCGCGGCAGAACTACCAGATCGGGATGCCGCTTCCCGGCCGATGGGTGGAGATCCTGAACAGCGACGCGCCGATGTATGGGGGGAGCGGGCAGGGGAACCTGGGCGGGGTCGAGGCCGTGCCGATCGCGATGCACGGGCACATGCACAGCGTGACGCTGACGCTCCCGCCTCTCGGGGCGATCCTCTTCAAGCCCGAGTAAAGCCTTTCCTTGCGCTAGGTGGATCGGTGCGTCATCGCATAGAGGACGCCCGCGACTATGAAGAGGACGACGTAGCAGACCACGCCCACGCCCAGCATCACGGCCACCTTGGCGGCGGCCGGCAGGCCGGCGCGGGCGATGCGAAGGTTGGCGAGTGCGCCCAGCGCACCGATCACGCCGCCGATCAGCCCGCCGATGAAGAGCGTGGACAGTGGCACGAGGACCAGCAGGGTCTGCCACCAGGCGAGGCCTTTGAAGTCGTCAAGGAGGCCGCGGCGGGCGGGCGGAGGGGGCTGCGGTGGTTGCATCGGGTGAAACTTTAACAAGGGCGTTCCGCACCTGAGCTGCGACAACCTCGGCCCGGTGATGCACGTCGGTCGCGGTGAAACGCAGAACCCGGAAGCCTGCGTCGATCAGCAGGTTCTGACGGCGGTCGTCCTCGACGAGTCTTTCGCGGTGGTTGGCGCCGTCGTACTCGATGACCAGCCTGGCGGCTTGGTAGTGCAGGTCGGCCCGGCCGACGAATCGACCCTCGGTATTGCGAAGTTCTGATTGAACTTCGGGTCTGGGCAGTCCCGCTTGCAGCAGTAGCCACCTAAGGCGGGTCTCCATCGGGGACTCGGCCGGCTCGGCCAGAGACCCGAGTCGATGCAGCTTGCTCAAAGTTGCCTGGTCGATGAGCCGCGCTCTGACGGCGGCGTCCATGGCGATCAAGGCGTCGATCGGAGCCAGGCGATGACACAAATAGCGAAGTGTGTGAGGCAATGTGGTTGATGTAAGACCACGGACCCGGGTCACGTCCGAGGCCTGGATGGACCGACGCCGAACATCGAGACCCGGTCGGGACCGCACCCCGGACCCCAGAGGAACAACGACCTCGATTGGGTGCACGGGGTCCACGTCAAGGCGGTGCAGCCAGGCAGCGGTAAGGCCAGTGAAGAGGGCTTGGGGTGGCAGGCGGCGGGCCCAGGCGGCCAGGACGTGCCAGGGATCCTCCCGGACTCCGACCCAGCAATAGAGTTCGCTTCCCAGGCGCCGCCACGCCTTGCCGCTCAGCGCATCCAGGGTCAGTCCCGCCGCTCTCGCCTCGACCAGCGAAAAGGGTCTCCTCGTCAGCTGAGGCGGAATGTGAGGACGGCGGCCCACGCACCGAAGCGTGACGCGGCCCAGCCCGCTCGCCAACCCAGCCCGTAAAGGCGGTTTTGGATCCAAAAACGGCTTTCGATATTCCGGATTAGCCTTTTTTGGCGCCAAAACCGTCGAATCCGGGCCTGGGTGAGACCAAGAATGAGAGCTTTTCGAGACTGATTCTGAGACCGCCTTCGGCCGAGCCTTCCCGGCATCGGATTTCTCGACACGGAGGCGCAGATGGGCATTTGGACTCGGATGAGGTTGCTCTTCAACACAGAGGTGGGCAGCGCTCTCGATCAGGCGGAGGACCCGAGGCACGTCCTCGACTACGCGTACAGCCAGCAGCAACAGCTGCTGATCACTTTGCGGCGTGGCCTGGTGGACGTCGCCACCGCCAAGCAGCAGCTCGAGCACCAGGCGAGAAGGCTCGAAGAACGCATCCCCCAGCTCGACGACCAGGCCCGTCGCGCCGTCGGCGCCGGTCGCGACGATCTCGCCCGCGTGGCCCTCGAGCGTAAGCGGCTGGCGCTCAGCGAGATGGATGGTTTGACCAAACAGATCGCCGAGGTGGAGTCGGACAAGCAGCGGCTGGCCGGCCAGGAACGCACGCTGCAGGTCCGCGTGGAGCAGTTCCGGACACACCGCGAGGTCGTCTCGGCTCGCTACAGCGCCGCCGAGGCCGAGGTGAGGCTCAAAGAATCCCTCGCCGGCGTCTCCGGTGAGCTGGCCGAGCTCAGCATGGCCGTCGGCCGGGCCGAGGAGAAGGCCGATCGCCTGCAAGCGAGGGCGAAAGCGATCGACTCGCTGGTCGACCTCGGCTCGTTTCCGCCGATCGGCGGAGGGGATTTCGTCGAGGCCGAGCTCCTTCGCGTCACGGTTTCGAAGGAGATCGACGAGGAGCTCACCCGAATCAAGTCCGAGGTCGAGGCCAAGGAGACGAAGTCATGAGCACGACCCATTGGGACCCAAAGGCGGGTCACCTTCTGTCGCCCGACGGCAAGTGGTACTGGGACGGCGTCACGCAGGAGTGGAAGGCGGCCACGGACCAGGCCGCGCGGCCGAGGCCGGCGCCGGCCGCGCCACCGGCCAAGCCTCAACCCGAGCACGGGTTGAGCTCGTTCACCGGCACGGTCAGGTCCGAGGACCTCGGCTTCGGCCAGCCGGTGCTCGTCTGGGCCCGCTGGATCCTCATCGGCACGGGGCTCCTGCTCTCGTTCTGGAGCCCGTCAGATCCGACCACGCTGAAGGTGCAGCTGGCCGCGATCGTCGCGCTTGCCTTCGGCAACTTCTACCTTCACGTGCAGCTGCTGCGCGGCCACCCCGCGCTGGACACGGTCGTCTACGGCGCAAGCCTGGCGGACATCGGCGTGGTGACTGCCCTGGTTCTCGTCCAGGGCGGCTTCCCGTCGCCGGTGTTCATCTTCTACTTCGCCGCGGTGGTCGGAATCTCGGTCGCGTTCCCCACGTGGCTGACCGCCGGCTACACCGCACTGGCAGTCGGGGTCTATGGAGTCGTGAGCCTGGCCACGGCGACGAGCGACGAGCTCCCGGCGATTTTCACGCGGCTCTTGATGATCACCGCCGTTGCCGTCTGCGGCAACCTGTTCGCTCGCAGCGAGATGAAGCGGCGCGCCGAAGCAATCCGAGTCCACGACGAGATGCTCGATGAGATCGAGCAGAAAGGAGGCATCGAAAATGTCCAGCCCGCGTGAAGTTCGTTCCGTCAAACAGGCCGAGCAGGAGGACCTGTTCTTCGGCCAGGCGGTGATCCTGTGGGCGCGCTGGAGCGTCATCGTCGCGGGCATCGTGATCGTGCTGTGGACGTCCAACACCGTCGACCTCCTGACCCGGACGATGCCTTTCTTCCTCGTCCTGATGGCCCTCAACTTCTTCCTGCACGGCCGCTACGTGATGGGAAGTCCGCTCAACCGGGCCGCCGTCACGGCGGCCAGCGTGGTCGACCTCGTCCTGATCACGGCCATCCTGGTCCTGTGGCCAGGTGCGCATGGCCTCAGGAGCGACTTCTTCGTCCTCTACTTTCCTGTCGTCTTCGCCTTTGCGCTCGTCTTCACGCGCCAGATCGAAGTGGCCTACACGGGCCTCGCGATGGTGGCGTACGCGGCAGCCTGTTTCCTTACCGACCCGAGCATCATCACCAACGGGATCGAGGCGAAAGACCTCGTGATGCGCTTGATCGTCATCGCGGCGATGGGATTCCTCGGCAACTACTACTTCCGCATCCAGCGCGGGCGGCTGGCGCGCGCGTCGGCGGGCGCGAAGGCCGCGTGATGGGACTCCTCGGCCGGATCGCGATCCTGCTGAAGAGGAGCACGGAGGTGGCACTCGCGCCGGCGCCCGACCCGCGGGTGACCCATCTGACCTCCCACCAGAAGCAGCGCGCGCTGCTGAACCAGGTCGTGAAGGCCGGGGCGGAGGTCGGCGCGGCGAAGGAGCGTCTCCGCGGCGCGGCCGAGGCGGTCCGCCAGAAGCTTCCGGCGATGGAAGAGCAGGCGCGGCGCGAGCTGAAAGCGGGGCACGAGGCGGCCGCCCGCCTCGCCCTGCAGCGCCGGCAGGTTGTCGTCAGAGAGCTCGCGACGCTGGAACGCCAGCTTGCCGAGGTCGAGAAGGAAGAGGCGGCGTTGGCCGTGATCGAGCAGCGGCTCTCGGGCCAGATCGAGGCCTTCGCCGCGCGCCAGGAGGTGATCCGGGCCCGGTTCAGCGCCGCCGAGGCGCAGGTCCGGATCAACGAGGCGATGACCGGTGTGTCGCAGGACTTCGCCGAGCTCACCGCGGCCCTGCAGCGCGCGGAGCAGACCACCGAGGACATGCAGGCGCGGGCGAGCGCGATCGACCGCCTGGTCGAGGAAGGCGACCTCGAGGCGATCAGCTTCGCCGCGGGGTCAGACCCGATCGACGCGCGATACGAGACGCTGGGGGCCGCAACCGACGTGGAGCGTCAGCTGGACGCGCTCAGAGAGCTGGATCGTTGACGGTCATCCGGCTCACGCTCCACTCATCGAGGCGGTTCGCGACCAGCTCGAACCCGTGGTGGAGACGGCGGTAGTAGGTGGGGCGCGAGAGGTGCAGGCGCTCCATGATCACGTCGTGGCTGCCGACCCTCTTCACGTAGTAATCCAGCAGAAGGCGACCCGACTCCGCGTCGCGCGGCGCCGGTAGAGCCGCGATCTCTCCGATGACGTCGACGAGGAGCGCTCGCAGCTCACCCGCGGCGGAACCATCGCGCGACATGCCGGGCATCTGAGCCAGCGCGTTGCGGCCCAGCGCCTCGGGGGTGCCAAGGTCGTCGAGCGCCGCCCGCACGAGATGCTCACGCGCCGTGCTGTCCGGGTCCAGCGACCAGCGTTCAGGGGCCCGTTCTTCGCCGAACGCGAGATATGGGGCGGTGATGGCCGCCGGCAGGCCCGCGCGAAGCAGCCGGCCCATCAACCAGCTGAGCATCGTCGACGCGATGATCACACCCGCCCACAGCGACGCTCCCCAGGTCGTCCCCGCCGGGCGCAGCGAGATCTCGATCATGTAAGCGGTCGCGAACGCGCCTCCGATCACGGCGCACAACGAGGCCGACGGGCGTCCGGGCCGGCGGGCGGTCCACCAGACCCAGGCGTCGGCGACGATGCCCGTAGCGAACGGGACGGGCAGCAGGTAGAAGCTGCCCTTGGTGATGCACACCAGGACGCCGTTGAGCGTGAACACGAAGGTCAGCGAACCAGGACGCAGCTTGAACGCGCTGTTGAGCAGGAGCCCGGACCCCGCCAGGATCGCGGTCTGGGCCAGGAGCGCAGCGACGCCCAGGTTCTCGCCGACCCAGGACACGGCGGTGTTCCGATACTGGTAGTCGCCCGCGGCCCAGGGGTCGATCAGCGGGTGAGCGAACTGGGTCGCGAAGGTCAGCACCGAGAGCAGGAGTGCAGCCGAAGCCAGGGTCACAGGGCCGGCCCCGATCTCGCCCCGCCGTGTCGCAGCCCGCAGCGGGCCGCTGGCCACCACCGCCACCGCCGCCATCTCGACCAGATGTGGAGGGGTGAACAGCGTGTCGAGCCCGACACCGTTCGCGCCGAAGACCGGCGACCAGAACGCGTTGTCCACGATCAGCGCCGCGCCGAAGACGAGCGCGGCCGCGAATGTGCCGGTCTGGCCGTCCGGCAGGGCCCGGTTCCACGGGCGTCCAGCACTCAAGCCGGCGGCAAAGCCCACGAAGAGGTAGAGCGTGAGCAGCGACCACGCGGCGGCGACGATGGTCTGGCCGGCGTGCGCCACCGGCTGGAGGACCTCCCCCGGGACGTGCACGTACGCGTACGCGGCCACGTAACCGCCGAGGACCAGCCAGGTGGCGAGCACGACCACCACGGAGTCGACCGCCCGCGGGTCTTCGACCAGCCTACGCAGGAATTTCATCGCGCTCCCGCGACTAGCGCTCGGTCGACGGCAGCGCGGCGCTGAACTTGCTCGTGATGCCCTGCTCGGCCTGGATCACGTGCATCACGGCGTTGATCAGCGCCAGGTGCGAGAACGCCTGCGGGAAGTTGCCGAGGTGCCGGCCGCTGCGCGGGTCGATCTCCTCGGCGTAGAGCTGCAGCGGGCTGGAGTAGGAGAGGAGCTTCTCGCAAAGCTCTCGCCCGCGGTCCAGCTCGCCGATCTCGCACAGCGCGGAGACGAGCCAGAACGAGCAGATCGTGAACGTGCCTTCCTCGCCGCTCAGGCCGTCGTCGGTTTCGGCGGTTCGATAGCGAAGGACCATGCCGTCGACGGTCAGCTCGTCGGCGATCGCCAGCACGGTCGCGCGCACCCGGGGATCGTCCGGCGGTAGAAAACGCACGAGCGGGATCAACAGGACCGAAGCATCGAGGTTTCGCGCTCCGTATTGCTGGACGAAGACGCCGTGCTCGTCGACGCCGCGGACGCATATCTCGGCCTTGATCTCGTCCGCCTTCGCCTGCCATGTCCTGGAGAGATCCATGTCGCCGTGCATCTCCGCCAGGCGCGCGCCGCGGTCGCAAGCGACCCAGCACATGAGCTTGGACGAGACGAAGTGCTGCGGCTCGCCGCGCACCTCCCAGATGCCGCGGTCCGGCTTCTGCCAGTTCTCGATCGCCGACTCGACGGCTCGCTTGAGGATCGGCCACACGACCTCAGGCAGGAAGTCGCGCGACTTCGTGTGCAGGTAGACCGAATCGAGCACCGCGCCCCACACGTCGTGCTGCACCTGTTGGTACGCCGCGTTACCGACCCGCACCGGCCGAGACCCCTCATAGCCGCTCAGGTGGTCGACGGCCTTCTCGGTCAGCTCGTGCTCGCCGCCGATTCCGTACATGATCTGCAGGTCCTTCTTCCCCGCCGCGACGTCGGCGATGAAATAGAAGAAATCATTCGCCTCGCGGGCGAAGCCGAGCGTGTACAGGCCCCACAGCATGAAGGTCCCGTCGCGGATCCACGTGTAGCGATAGTCCCAGTTGCGCTCGCCGCCGATCGTCTCCGGCAGCGAAGTCGTGGGCGCCGCGAGCAGCGCGCCGGTGGGACTGTAGGTGAGTCCTTTCAAGGTCAAGGCGCTGCGCTGCAGGAAGCTCTGCCATGGGTGTTCTGGAAACTCGCCACGGTTGATCCACTCGCGCCAGAAGTCCGCGGTGCGCTCGACACGCTGAAACGCCTCCTCGGCCGTCGGGGGCGCCGGGTGCTCGGCCCAGTACTCCTTGCCGGTCGAGTGGCGCGAGCGCGGCCACACCAGCGCCGCATACGCGCGCTCACCCTGGCGCAGAGTCTTCGTCGCGTGCGCGCCGGGGCCTTCGAAACCGACGCGGAGATCGGTCACCAGGCGGATTGGCACCTCGTCCTGGCCGCCGCTCGCGATCGCTTCGTTGTATCCCGGCCCGGCGTAATCCCACTTCGCGGCCGTCTGACCGTAGTCGAAGACCGGCTGGCAGTCGAGGCTCAGCTCGACGCTGCCGACGACGCACCGCGCCGTGCGCAGCAGGATGTGCTCGGCCTCGCTGTCCGACGGGGGCCGGCGGTAGGTGCCGGAGCGGCGCTGGCTGTGGTACCAGGGCCCGATGCACATCGCGTCGCGCACGATGAGCCAGCCTGTGCGGGTGCGCCACGTGGTCTCGAGCACCAGTGTGCCCGGCAGGTAGCGGCGTCCCGCGGGCACCTGCACCCCTGTCGGCCCGAAACGGAAGCTGCCGGCCGCGCGGTCCAGGATGGCGGCGAAGACGCTCGGGCTGTCCGGCCGAGGGATGCACATCCACTCCACCCGTCCGCTGGGGGCGATCAGGCAGTTGACCTCGCAGTCGGAGAGGAAGGCGTACTCGGCGATGGGCGGGAACGCGCTGGCGACGTGAGGCCCGGCGGCCTGGGGCAGCGGCTCGGGCGAGGGTGACTGACCGTCCCCGTTGACCGACGGGGATATCGCCTGGCCTAGGTCGGCTTCACTCGCTTTTCTGGCCATCCCACCACTCAACGAGAGGATATGCCGATGACCCGCCGAACGCGCTCGAAAACGTCGTCCGGGGAGCCTGTGCCTTCGATGGTCTCGACCGGCACGCCCTGGCGGCGATAGTGGTCGAGCACGGCCTCCGTCAGCTTGTGGTACTCGCGCATCCGCTCCGCGATCGCCTCCCGCGTGTCGTCCGACCGGCCTTCGATCGCGGCGCGATGCAGCATCCGGTCGATCAGCTCGGCCCCAGGCACGTCGAGTGCCAGCACGAAGTCCACCTTGTGGCCCTCGTCCGCCAGCATCGAGTCCAGGGCCTGGGCCTGTCGCTCTGTGCGCGGGAAGCCGTCGAGGAGCACGCCCGCACCCTCTTCGGCTTCGGGCAGGAGGCTGCGCACGATGTCGACGATCAATGCGTCGGGGACCAGGTCTCCGGCGGCCATCATTCGACCGGCCTCCTTGCCGACCGGCGTTCCGCGCGCCACCTCCGCCCGCAGGATGTCGCCAGTCGAAAGGTGCTTGAGCCGGAACTCGCCCTCGATCCTGGCCGCCTGCGTCCCCTTGCCGCTGCCGGGCGGGCCGAAGATCATTCCAATCACGGGTTGAGCTGGATCTTGCGCCGGCGGCGCCACCAGCGGCGCGCGTTCTCCGTCAGCAGCGCCTGCACCGCCTCCTCGGGTCCAGCCTCCTCGCCCTCCTGGCTCAGGGCCATCCAGCGACGGGTGATCTCGACGTAGAGATCCGCCTCCGTCCATCCGGGCAGCTGCTCCAGCACCTTGTGCTCGCGAATCGCCTCGGCGATCGGATGGTAGACGTGGTCGTACCAGCTGGCGGCCGCCTCCTGGAGCGACACCTGGCGACGCTGCTCGAGAGATAGGAAATAGCCGTGGCCGATGATGTGCTGCATGATCTCGTCGTAGCGCCCCAGCCGCCCGCACTCGAGTCGGGCTTCCGGCCGCGTGCGATGCAGCTGCGTCGCTTCGAGAAACGCCGCATACTCCGCCGCCCGCAGGAGGGCCGCCGGGTCGACATCGGGACCGAGCGGCGCGCGTGTCTTCACGTTGATCACACGCGCGTTGATCATCGGCCGGCCCAGATTCCTTGCCACCGAGACTCTGTGGTGGCCGTCGATCACGTAGTAGCTGTCGTCCACCTTGTAGACGTCGATCGGCGGCAGCTCGTCGCCCTCGACCATCGCCTGGTAGATGCGCGTCCACCGTTCGCGCATCCGCCGGTTCAGGGGAAGGAACGCCGTGTCGAAATCACCTGTCTTCACGTCGGGCGCGGCCGAACCGACGATGTGGTCGACCGGGATCTCCTTGACCCCGCCAAACGACCTGCCCTCGAAGCCCGCCGCCCTGAGCATCGGCTCGATCGACCGCAGCCGCTGCGCCCGGCCGGTCAGGATCGTCGTGAGGCTGCGCCGGAAGGCACGAGCGCGCGCGGAGTCAAAGTCCTGGATGGCGCGGATGCGCTCTACGCCCAAACCGACCCCGGACTATGACCCGACGGGTTACAGAAGCGCCTGCTCGCTCTCGGCGTCGAAGAAGTGCATGCCGCGGGTGTCCAGGCCCAACTTCACCGTGTCGCCCGGCGCAACGCTCATGCGCGGATCGACTCGGGCCGTCACCTGGTCTCCGCCGACCTGCCCGTACAGGAACTGGTCTGAGCCGAGCCGCTCCACCACGTCGACCTTCATCTCCATCGAAGGCGACCCGTCGACGATGCGGTCGGTAACCGCCTCGGGGCGGAACCCGAGCGTGCCCTTGCCCGGAGGAAGCGGCTTGGACAGCTTGACTTCGAAGCCGGACGCCTTGGCCGAGCCGTTGGTGACCGCGGCCGGGATGAAGTTCATCGTCGGCGTGCCGATGAAGCCCGCGACGAAGAGGTTTGCGGGGTGGTCGTAGATGTCGCCCGGCGTGCCGACCTGCTGCAGGATGCCCGCGTTCATGATCGCGATCCGGTCACCCATCGTCATCGCCTCGACCTGGTCGTGCGTGACGTAGATGAAAGTCGTCTGCAGGTCGCGGTGCAGCTTCTGCAGCTCGACGCGGGTCTGGCCGCGCAGCTTGGCGTCGAGGTTGGAAAGCGGCTCGTCGAGCAAGAAGACCTTGGGGCTGCGCACGATGGCGCGCCCGAGCGCCACGCGCTGGCGCTGGCCGCCGGACAGTGCGCGCGGCTTCCGCTTCAGGAAGTTGTCCAGACCGAGGATGCGCGACGCATTGCGCACGCGCTTGTCGATCTCGGTCTTCTTCATGTGCTGCATCTGCAGGGGGAAGGCCATGTTGTCGTAGACCGTCATGTGCGGGTACAGCGCGTAGGACTGAAACACCATCGCGATGTCGCGGTCCTTGGCCGCGACGTTGTTCACGACCCGGTCGCCGATCAGGATGCGGCCCTCGGTGATCTGCTCGAGCCCGGCGAGCATGCGGAGCGCGGTCGACTTGCCGCAGCCGGACGGTCCGACCAGGACCATGAACTCCTTGTCCTTGATCTCGACGTTGAAATCCTTGACGACTGTCAGGTCAGCGGTATAGCGCTTGACGACGTGGTCGTAAGTTACTGATGCCATCTCATCCCTATCCCTTTACCGATCCCTTTCGATTGCCACATGTGAGACCCCCCAACACAATTCTATTTACCTCCTTCCAATTGGCAAATCCGAGTCCGCGGGACTCGAGGTCGAGTTCCGGACCACCAGGCTCGTGCGGAGAGGCGGCGGCGACTCCACCATCTTGCCTTTCATGCGCTGGATCAGCAGGCGTGCGGCCAGCCGGCCCTTCTCCACGATCGGCTGGCGCACCGTCGTGAGCGGCGGGTTGGTCCACGCCGAAGCCGGCACGTCATCAAAGCCGACCACCGAGAGGTCCTCGGGGACGCGGAGCCCCGCCGACTGAGCCGCCGACATGACGCCGATGGCGGCCATGTCGCTCATCGCGAGCACACCGGTGGGCCGCCGCTTGCCCTTTGGCATCGACTCGAACGCGCGCGCTCCCGCGGACACCGAGATGCCCGCGACCACCACGTACGGATCCGGCGCTCCGGCCGCCCGGATCGCCTTCTGGTATCCGGCCAGCCGTCGCGCGGCCGTCGGAGTGCTGGTCACCTGCGCCCTCGCCGGCGGCAGCACGATGATCGCCAGCCGGCGGTGGCCGAGCTCGAGCAGGTGCCGGGCCGCCGCCTGCGCACCGCCTTCGTCGTCGATGTTGATCGCCGGGTGCGACGGCGAGCTGTCAGAGTCGACCAGCACGGTTGGGATGCCGATCCGGTCGAGCACGTCCAGCGCGCGGTCGTCGGGGCTCAGGCCGAGGCTGATGAAGCCGTCCACCGACGCCTGGCGAATCGCGCCTTCGAGTGATCCGTCCAGGGGCGGCACCAGCAGCAGGGTGAGGTCGTGCTCTTCGCATTGCTCGCCGAGACCCTGGATGAGCTCGCTCACGAACGGGTTCGCGAACACGGTCGAGAGGCGCTGGGGGATCAGGATTCCTATCGTCCCGCTCCGCCGCATCGACAGGGCGCGCGCGGCCGGGTGAGGGGTGTAGCCGAGGTTCTGCGCGACCCCGAGCACCCGCTCGAGCGTGGCCTGTCCCAGCCGCTCGGGGTTGTTGAACGCAAAGGAGACCGCGGTCTTGGAGACGCCCGCCGCCGACGCCACGTCAGCGATGGTGACCCGGGACACCCAACCAGGCTCCTGACATGGTCACAACGCCTCCCACTTGCCCAACCGAGCTATAAACCGATTTAGTAAAGCGGTTTATTCTCCGGATCGTAGGTCCTGACCGGCGGACTGTCAAGGACGATCTTTCGGACCCGCCTCGCCGCCGTCCGACTCGACCGCCTCGGCCTTCTGCTCGGCGACCGACGCCTTGCCCGTGACCGAGTCGACCACGACCTGCGCGTCGTCGACCATGAGCGCGGCGAGGAAGCTCTCGGTGTCGGGTTCCTGCGGCGGCTCTTCCTCGGCGGGCGGGCCAGGTTCCATCGCTGCGTGCGGACTATAGCGCCCTCTTCGGCGTGAGGGTGTGCGGACGCAGCAGCTGCGGGTGGACCTTCGGCGCGCGCTCGGCGGTGAGCAAGCCGTTCTGTTCCTGCTGCACGTCGGTCAGCTGCGTGTAGCAGAAGCCTTCGACCGGCCCTGGACCGAGCAAGCCCTGGATCAGCCTCCCGTATGCGTCGACGAATTCGGCCTCGTCCTTCACGTCGAGCCAGCCCCAGCCCCCGGGGCCGGCGACCCGGAGCCCGCCGAACTCGGTGACGAGGATCGGCTCCCCGCGATAGCCGAACCCCGGGTCGTATGTGGCATGCCCGTTCGCGCTGCCGTCCAGCGCGGACTCGACCGTCCGGTAGCGGCCGGCCAGGGCGGACGGCTCCGAGTAGTCGTGGACCGTGCAAAGGTCGGTGAGCGCTTGCTCCCAGCCGTCGTTCGAGACGACGGGACGCGTGCCGTCCAGGTCGTGGGTGAGCTTGTAGAGGCGGACCAGGAACCTCGAACGGACAGCCGGGTCCACGTCGCCGAGGCCGAAGCTCTCGTTGGCCACGACCCACGTCACGACCGAGGGATGGTCGCGATCGCGGCGCACGACCTCGCTCCATTCGGCGGCGAGCCGGCGCTCGGCGTCGGCAGTGTGCCGGTGAAAGCTGGGCATCTCCGACCACACGAGGAAGCCGAGCCTGTCGGCCCAGTAGAGCCACCGCGGGTCTTCGACCTTCTGATGCTTGCGCGCGCCGTTGAAGCCGAGCGCCTGCGCAAGCTCGATGTCGCGGCGCAGCGCCTCGTCGGACGGCGCCGTCATCAGGCCGTCCGGAAAGTAGCCCTGGTCCAGCACCAGCCGCTGGACGTATCGGGTGCCGTTCAGCCAGAAGCGGCCGTCCCGGGTCTCGACCTTGCGGAGCCCGAAGTAGCTGAGGACGCGATCCACGGCCTCGCCGCCATGGCGCAGCGTTGCTTCGAGCTCGTACAGCACAGGTGAGTCGGGGTGCCACGGCATCGTGTGCTCGAGCTGCAATCGTCCTGTCCCGGAGTGCCCCAACCACCTGCCCGCGACCTCGCCGCCGAGCCTCGCCACCAGCTCGATCTCGCCGTCGCCGTCCACCTCGAACTCGACCGCTCCGCCCTCCAGGTCCCCAGTCAGGCGCAGCCGGCGGATGTGCCTGCTGCGCAGCGGCTCGAGCCAGACCGTCTGCCAGATCCCGGTCGTCGGCGTGTAGAAGATGCCCTCGGGGACTTCCTCCCAGTACTGCTTGCCGCGAGGGATCGTCCTGTCGCCGAGCGGGTCTTCGGCCCGGACGATGAGGACGTTGTCGCGAGGTCGCGCCACCGACCTGATGTCGGCGCCGAACGGGACATGGCCCCCCTCGTGGCGCGCAACCTCGACGTCATTGACCCACACGGTGGCCCGGTAGTCGACCGCGCCGAAATGCAGCAGCAGGCTCTCGGCGTCGGGCGCGTCGAAACGCCGCCGATACCAGACCACGTCTTGCGGGAGCTCGCCGAGCCCGGAGAGCGTCGACTCCGGGCAGAACGGGACCAGGATGCCGCGGTCGAATCGCTGAGTGGGGCCGACCCCGAACTCCCATTCGCCGTTCAGGCTGACCCAGCCCTCGCGCGCCATGGACGGCCGCGGATATTCAGGCCTGGGCTCTGTCAAGGCGAACGTTCGCTCACCCCCGCGCATAATACCTTCAGGCGTGAAGGTGCAGAGGCCGCGACACGTTTCGGTGAAGGACGTGGCGGCGCAGTCGGGCGTCAGCTTCCAGACCACGAGCAAGGTCCTGAACGGCGGCGGCTCCGTGTCGGAGGTGACGAGGGCGCGCATCCTGCAGGCGGCCAGCGACCTGGGCTACGTGCCCAACCTGCAGGCGCGCAGCCTGGTCATGCAGAAGACACGAACGGTCGGCGTGATCACCAGCGATCTCCGCGACCACGACCTGAGCCGCTTCATCGGCGGCGCCGAGCAGGAGGCGCGACGGCAGGGTTACGGCGTGATGATCACAAGCGTCGAGCCCGAGGGCTTGGTGACCGAGTACGCGCTCCCGGCGATGATGGAACGGCGGGTCGACGGCATCCTGCTCGCCGCGCCGCAGACGGAGGACGACCTCGCCCTCGCCCACGTGCTCGATCGAACCCTGCCTGTGGTGAGCCTCCATCACGTGCCAGGCGGCGGGGTCGCGACCGTCGGTTCGGACCACGAGAGCACAGGCGTCATCGCCACGCGCCACCTGATCGACAGGGGACACCGGATCATCGCGACGATCACCGGCATTCGGGGCAGGCACGTCACGCAGTCAAGGCTCAGCGGCTACCGCAAGGCCCTCGCGGACGCCGGCCTTCCCTTCGACGAGCAGCTGGTGGAGGAAGGGATGTGGCAGATCGAGGGCGCGGCGTCCGCGACGGACCGCCTGCTCGAGCGCCGGCCGTACGTCAGCGCGATCTTCGCCCAGAACGACATCATGGCGATCGGCGCGCTGAGCGCTCTCCGCCGCCACGCCAGGCGCGTGCCCGCGAGCTGCGCTGTGGTCGGCTGCGACGACATCGATATGGCCGCGTACACCGTGCCCGCGCTGACCACCGTCCACATCCCCTTCTACGAGACCGGCGCGGAGGCGATGCGCCTCCTGCTCAGCATGGCGGCAGGCGGTCCGATCGCACCGGGCGACGTCCTTCTCCCGGTTCGCCTGATCGTCCGCGACTCCTCGTGAGAATCGCGGTTAAGGATCATCAAGCGAAGGCGAGTTCCTGCATCATTCTTCGCCGTGATTCCGCTTCGCTTGATGCAGCTGGGCCTCGGTCCGCACGGCCGCAACTGGGCCAGACGGGTCGTTCCCGAGATCGACGAGGTCGAGCTCGTCGCCTACGTCGACACGGACCCGTACGCCCTTGACGCGCTGAAGGAGGAGGCCGGAGTGCCGGCCGAGCGCTGCTTCGAGTCGCTGACCGAGGCCATCGCCGCGACCCGTCCGGAGGCCGTTCTCAACACGACCGCGCTGCCAGGCCACGTCCCGTTGACCAGGGCCGCCCTCGAGGCCGGCCTGCACGTGCTGCTCGAAAAACCCTTTGCGCCCAGCGTGGTCCTGGCCCACGAGCTGGTCGACATGGCGGCTGAGCGCAACCTGGTCCTGATGGTGAGCCAGAACTACCGCTTCTTCCCCGCGCCGCGGGTGATCGCGTCGATGGTCCACGAGTCGGCGCTCGGCAAGCTGTACGCGGTGGAGATCGATTTCCGCCGCTACTCGACGGCGGGGCCGAATGGCAAGGGCAGGCATCACCTCGAGGAGCAGCCCCTGCTCGTCGACATGTCGATCCATCACTTCGACCTGCTGCGGATGATCCTGAGCCGCGAGCCGCGCCGGATCTTCTGCGAAGCATGGAACCCGGAGTGGACCTCGTTCAGCGGACCGTCGGTCGCAGTCGCGACGATCGACTTCGAGGGCGGCGTGGTGGTTAGCTACCGCGGGAGCTGGATCAGCGCCGGGCCGGTCACTCCATGGGCCGGCGAGTGGAGGATGGAGTTCGAGAACGGCGAGGTGACGTGGACCAGCGCCGCCGACAGCGACGCCACGCAGGACAGGGTGATCGTGCGACACCGCAACGAGGAACCTCGCGTCATCACCCTGCCGGCGGTGGCCCGCACCGGGACGTGGGGGACGCTGGCCGAGTTCGCCGCCGCGATCCGGTCGGGCCGGGAGCCCGAGACGTCAGGCCGCAACAACCTGGGCACCATCGCGCTGATGGCAGCGGCCGTCGAGTCCGCCGCGCTGCGTGAGCCCGTCGCCATCCGCCGCACCGGGGAAGCCCTGACGATTTGAGAGCAGGCCGTCAAATACGCGTGACGGTCTGGAACGAGAACGTTCACGAGCGGCGCGAGGAGTCGGTCAAGAGGATCTACCCGCGTGGGATGCACGCCCCGATCGTCGATGGCCTGCGCCGCGAGCTCGCCGGCGACGTGACGGTCCGCGTCGCGACGCAGGCCGAGCCGGAGCACGGCCTGACCGGCGACGTGCTCGGCGAGACCGACGTGCTGACCTGGTGGGGACACGCCGCGCACGACCACGTGTCCGACGAGGTCGTCGAGCGGGTGCACGCCCGCGTCCTCGCGGGGATGGGCCTGGTCGCGCTGCACTCGACCCACAAGTCGAAGATCTTCATGCGGCTCATGGGCACGACCTGCAACCTGCGCTGGAGGTCCGATCCCGGAGGCGAGCACGAGGTCGTCTGGACCGTGAACCCCGGTCACCCGATCGCGGCCGGCGTGCCGCAGCCGATCGTCATCCCTCACCAGGAGATGTACGGCGAGTTCTTCGACATCCCTCAGCCGGAGGACCTCGTCTTCATCAGCTCATTCGAAGGCGGCGAGGTCTTCCGCAGCGGCTGCTGCTTCACCCGCGGCCTGGGCCGCATCTTCTACTTCGGCCCGGGCGACCAGGAGTTCCCCGTGTACCACCAGCCAGAGGTCCAGCGCGTGATCGCCAACGCGGTGGCCTGGTGCGCGCACGTGGCGAGGGCAAACGACGAGCCCAGCACACGCACGGGCAACGCTCAGCGAAACTGGTACCTCGATGGAGATTGAGGCCTCTTAGCGAGATCGGGGCCGCGGTGGTCGGAACCGGTTTCATCGGCGTGGTCCATGTCGACGCCCTTCGCCGCCTCGGCGTGCAGGTCCATGGCGTGGTCGGCTCGAGCCCCGAGCGCGCCGCCGTCCGCTCGCGCGAGCTGGGCCTCCCGCCCGCATACGAGAGCTTCGAGGCGATGCTTGCCGATCCGCGCGTCGAGGTCGTCCATGTCGCCTCCCCCAACCACCTGCATCACGCGCACGCAAGCGCGGCGCTGCGCGCCGGCAAGCACGTCGTGTGCGAGAAGCCGCTGGCCATGACGTCCGCCGAGTCGGCCGACCTGCTCCAGGTCGCCGAGCGCAGCGGGCGAGTGCACGCGACCAACTACAACCTTCGCTTCTATCCAATCTGCCAGCACGTCCACGGCCTGGTCCGCGAGGGCGCGCTCGGTGAGGTCCGCCTGGTCTCGGGGCACTACCTGCAGGACTGGCTCCTTCTCGAGGAGGACTGGAACTGGCGCGTGGATCCGGCGCAAGGAGGCGCCCTGCGCGCGGTCGCCGACATCGGATCCCACTGGCTCGACCTCACCGCGTTTCTCACCGGGCAGACCGTCACGGAGGTGATGGCCGACCTGGCGACATTCATCAAGCGACGCGGAGACCGCGAGGTCACGACCGAAGACGCGGCCACGATCATGGTCCGGTATGGGGGCGGCGCGCGCGCGGCGATGACTGTGTCCCAGGTCAGCCCAGGACGGAAGAACTCGCTGGCGTTCGAGATCGACGGGTCGATGTCGGCGGTGGCGTGGAACTCGGAACGCCCCGACGAGCTGTGGATCGGCCATCGCGGGCGGCCGAGCGAGGTGCTCCTCCGCGACCCCGCGCTCCTGAACGAGGAAGGCCGCGCGGCGACGAGCCTGCCCGGCGGCCACGCTGAGGGCTTCGCCGACACGTTCAAGAACATGTACGCGGCGGTCTACCGCGCGGTCGCCCAGGGCGCGCCCGGTCCGGGGTATCCGACGTTCGCCGACGGCCACGAGCAGATGCTCGTCCTGGACGCGGTCGCGCAGAGCTCGCAGGCCGGGCGATGGGTCGAAGTCGGGCGATGAAGCTGGGGCTGCTTACCGCCGCGTTTCCGGACCAGACCCTGGAGCAGGTCGCGCAGTGGGCGCACGACAACGGGTTCGAGGCCCTCGAGATCGCGTGCTGGCCGTCGAGCGATGGCGCGCGGCGCCGCTACGCGGGCGTGTCGCACATCGACGTCGAGAACTTCGACGCGAAGACGGTGCGCGAGATGCTGCGGCGTTACGACCTCGAGATCTCAGCCCTGGCCTACTACCCCAACAACCTCGATCCTGACGAGGACGCGAGGGAGGCAGCCAATGACCACCTGCGCCGCGTGGTCGAAGCTGCGCAGCGCCTCGAGGTGGAGGTCGTCGGCACGTTCGTCGGCCGGGATCAGCACCGCTCGATCGCCGACAACCTGGAGGACTTCAAGCGCGTCTGGCCCCCGCTGGTCCATTTCGCGCGCGACCACGGCGTGAAGATCGCTATCGAGAACTGCCCGATGATCTTCTCGGCCGACGAATGGCCCGGCGGCCGCAACCTCGCGTACTCGCCCGCGATCTGGCGCCAGATGTTCGAGATCGTCCCGGACGACAACTTCGGCCTGAACCTCGACCCGTCGCATCTCGTGTGGCAGTTCATCGACTACACGCGAGCCGTCCGCGACTTCGCGCCGCGGATCTTCCACGTCCACGCCAAGGACATGGAGGTGGATCGCGACGGGCTCTACGAGCAGGGAGTGATGTCGCTCGGCGTCGGCTGGCAGGTCCCGCGCCTACCCGGGCTCGGCGAGGTGCGCTGGGACCGCTTCGTCAGCGCGCTGTACGCGGCCGGCTACGACTGGGTGATTTCCGTGGAGCACGAGGACCGAAACTTCGAGGGCAGCGTCGAGCTGGTCCGGCGGGGCTTCCTGGTGGCGCGCAACACGCTGCGCCCGCTCATCGTGTAGGAAAAATTTCGCCTCGCTGTATCCACCGGGACGTTTCCACCGCATGGATTGCGCCCCGTTGGCGCCAGCGGGATGGAATTCGGGGAAGACGGCGACTGGTCAGAGGTTGTTGACGAGGTTGCCCAAAACGACCGCTGCTGTGGTTTGAGTGCCGCTGGCGTGGAATGCGGTACCGTCCGGACGCGCGAGCACCAAACCGAATTGGGCCGGCGCCTTGTTGGTCGCGTTTTCCGCGGTCAGCTGGAAGGTCCCGCCCGTGAACTCGAAGGCAGAGTAACGCTGCCCGGTCTGGGCGTCCACGTACCTCACGCCGAAGTGGCCCGTCGCGGTCGCCGACGAACGGCCGGAAAGTGACGTCACGTCGGTGCTCGTGACCCACACGTCGACGTCCCGAACATTGCCGCCTCCGACGTCCATCCTCACGCGATAGACATAGACGAGGTTGCCCTGCGGCGTGCTGCCCGGCTTCATCTGGAACGAGAAGTAGCCGTGCGTGTCCGAGGTGTTGGCGGACGGGTCCGCCGCGATGGCGCCGCCGCCGCTGAGGTATCCGCCCTTGACCGGCGAGGAAACCAGGCCGATTCGGACGTCATCCCCGGTCACCAACGCGCTCGGCGTGCTCGAACCCGAGCCGTCGACCAGGGTGACGATGACCGTGTACGCCCCGTCCGGCAACGGCGCGAAGCCGGCGCTCGCGAGTCCGAGACCGCTGGTCGACCAGTCGGAAGCGTCGGTGACTCGAGCGTAAAGATCGGTGGATGTCGTCGGGCCGGTCACGGTGAACCTGGCCCAGACCACGTTGGATGCGTAATCGATGAATCGCGTGTCACTGGCGGCCGTCCGCTGGTCCACTTTGATCGCAACATTGCCGCCGCTCGAATCCGCGATGTAGAAGTCCCCGGTGTAGGCGGTCGACACAGGCTGCGTGACGGTGAGAGACGCGGAGGCGGAGCTGGCGTCGTAGCCAGGGCTGCCGGCGAAGGTCGCCTGGATGCCAGTTGGATAGGCGCCGGCGTGTATCCCCGCCAGGCTCGCGCCGGCCCAGGTTGCGAATCCCTGGGCGTTGGTCTGGATCGAGGTGGTCGCGCCGTTGGGGAGCGTGAACGTGAGGGTCTGACCTGCCAACGCCGAGCCGTTGCTCGCCAGCGATGCCGTGATGCTGGTGGTTCCGTTGAACAGCGCCGTTGCGGGAGAGACGGTGACTGTCGTGGGGTGGAGCACCCCGGTGCCCTGCAGCTGGAACGTCCGGTTGCCGCCGGGGGTGTTGTAGCTGAACGTGATGCTGCCCGTGAGTGGGCCCGCGGCGGTCGGCGTGAAGACGACCAGCGTCATGCATGAGGAGCCCGCCGCAAGGGGATTCCCGGCGACCGGGCAGTAGTTGGTCACCGGGAAGTCGGCACCGGTGACAGTGATGGAATTGACGGTCAGTGGGCCGGTGCCCGTGTTCGTGAGCCTGAAGGCGGCATAGGTCTGAGTGGTCTGGCTCGTCGACCCGACGAACACGTTGCCGAAGTTCAGCGTCCCGTTCTGCTGCAGGTTCCCCACAGGCGTACCAGCGGCTGTCTGGATCCCGCTCCCAAGCTCCCAGGTGTCACCGTAGATCGTGACCGGCGACGTGGCGGCGTTCCAGCCGCCGAACACGACGAGCCGCCCCCGGGCCGAGTCGTACGCCGTGCCCTGTCCCGAACGGATGGTTGGCGCGGCGGCCGTAAAGTCGGGCGTCCACTGGCTGCCGTCCCACTCCCACGTGTCGTTGGACTCGCCGAGGTCGTACGGCAGAAAGTGGTCGCCGCCGAACAGGACAGTCTTGCCGCGCTGCGTATCGAAGGCCAGCGAGTACCAGAAGCGGGGTGCCGGCGCCATGGTGGTGGGGACCTGCGTCCAGTTGACGCCGTCCCACTCCCACGTGTCGGCCAGGCGGCTATTCGAGTCGTGACCGCCGAACAGCACCGCCCGGCCTCGCGAGGGATCGAAAGCCAGGGCCGGCCCGTAACGCGGCGACGGAGAGCTGGCGGGATTCATCTGCGTCCAGGTGATGCCGTCGTACGTCCATGTGTCCGCCAGCAGACCGTTCGGACCGTAACCGCCGAACAGCACCATGCGACCTCGAGCGGAGTCATATGTCATCGCGGCCCACACGCGCGCCGGAGGTGACGTGGCCGGGCTTTTCTGAGTCCAGCTCGTGCCGTCCCACTCCCACGTCGAGGAGCTGCTCCCTGTGCTTCCCGATCCTCCGAACAGCACCGACACGCCGCGCGAGCTGTCGTACGCCATCATTCCGGCCGCGACTGCCGGTGGAGAGGCCGCGGGAGCCATCTGCGTCCACCGCGCTCCGTCCCACTCCCACGTGTCATGGAGGTTGCCCGGACCGGAGTCGCTGCTCCCCCCGAACAGGACGCTGACACCCCGCGCCGAGTCGTAGTCCATCTGAGAAAAAACCCGGGCGGTTGGCGCCGTCGCAGGTGTCGACTGCGCCCAGTCGACCGCCGAGGTGGTGACTCCCTGCAGGGACCAGGTGTCCCCGAAGTTGGAGGCTCCACCTGCGATCACGCTTCCACCGAACATGACGAAGTCGCCCCGATTCGACTCGAAGGCGGACGCGACATAGAATCGCGCGCTCAGGTTGACCTGCCGCGCGATCTGCTGCCAGCTGCTGCCGTCGTAGAGCCATGTGTCGTTGACCGGCGCGTAGCTGGTTCCGATCGCCCCGCCGAAGATCACCGTTCCGCCGAGGTTGGGGTCGTACGCCATCGCCGGCCAGATCCGTGCCGGCGGCGCGCCGGTTGGCATGACCTGGTTCCAGTCGGATCCGTTGAACTCCCAGGTGTCGTTGAGGTCCACGCCGGTGGGATCCTGGCCGCCGAACAGGACGGTCACCGCCCGCGTCGGGTCATACGCGAGCGCGTGGCCTCGGCGCGCAGGCGGTGAATGGGAGGTCGTCACCTGCGTCCAGTCGGTGCCGTCGTACTGCCACGTGTCGTTGAACAGGCCCGTATCGATCGCGCCCCCAAACAGCACGGTGACGTGCCGAGCTGAGTCGTAAGTCATCGCCGACCAGAGCCTGGTGGGCGGTGTGTGGGCGGGCAGCTTGCGAGTCCACGCCGTGCCGTCCCACTCCCACGTGTCGTTGAGGACGCCGTTGTTGTATCCGCCGAACAGCACGGTCACCGACCGGGCCGAGTCATAGGCCATGAGGCCGAGGTACCTGGCCTGCGGCCCGGCGACCTGGAGCTGCGTCCATGAGGCCCCGTCGTACTGCCATGTGTCCGAGAAATAGCTGAACGAGCCGTCGGATCCGCCGAACAGCACGGACCGCCGGCGAGCCGAGTCGTAGGCCATGGACGACCCGCCTCGCGCTGACGGTCCCTGGTTTGTGGTCTGAACCCAGTTCGCCGTCACGGCGACCTGGCCGTGTGCGGCGGTCGGGAGAAGCGCGGCTGCCAGCGCAACCACCATCGCTCCAGCCGCGGCCGCCCTCGCGTTAATCAGGTGCTTCACAGGTCGTGAGAGCCTAACAGTTAAGTGGCCGATTTCCTGCAGTTATCGGTGCCCGACACGCGTCGTTGAAAATCGATTCGCGAACCCAAATGAGATCGCCATCGAGATCGCCACGAATGCCAAGACAAACGGCGCCCAGACGACCCCAAACCCCGCGATCACCAATCCGATCGCCCCGGGCCCGACGATGCCGCCGACCGCCGTCGCGGGAAAGAGCCATGAGGTCGCGCGCGAGTCGCCGGGCCTGAGCTTGGCCAGCCACACGATCCCCGTAGGAAAGATCGGCGCCAGCGCAAGGCCCGTAACGATGTAAGCCCATGGCGCGATCGCGCCGATCGACGCCGCGAGCAAGGAAACGACGGCCACGGAGGAACCGGTGATCACGATCGCCGCCTCGGGAATTCGCGATGGGACCAGCGTCATCAACAAACGGCCGGTCACCAGAGCCAGCCAGAACCCGGAGGTCGCGGTAGCCGCGTCGCGATAGCGGAGGCCGGTCGATTCAAGGTGCGACGTCATCCATCCTCCGGTGCCGGTTTCGATTCCCACGTACAGGACGAACGCGAGGACGAAGATCAGCACGAGCCGGCTCGGCATGCCGGAGATCCCTGTCGCGACCGGCAGCCTGCCGGTGATGCCGAGGCCGCCCGGGATCAGGACCAGCGCCACCGCCCCGGCGGTCAGGAACAAAAGCGAGAAGTGCGTCGCGGCAAACTCGGCGACCACGATCGGTCCGGCGACCGCGCCCGCCGAGTACGCACTGTTGAGCGCGCTGAGGAGCGCCGCCCGTCGCGGACCCTCACTGTAGGCGACGAGCTGATTGAGTCCGATCACGAGTGAGCCGAAACCGAGGCCGACCACGAACACCGCGCCAAGAAACGCGGGCCATGCCGGGGCGAGGGCCACGAGGACACAGCCGAGGCCTGTCAGGCCGGTCGCCACCATCACTGACGCGCGCGCGGGCAGCCTCTCCATCGCGCGCATCGTGACCAGCACCCCGATCAAGCCACCGGCGAAGTGGACACTGATCGTCGCGCCCGCCACCGGCAGGCTGACGCCGAAGCGACGCGTGAGGTATTCGAGCAGCGGGCCGTATGCGGCGACGACCAGGCCCATGAGAAGAAACGTCGCCGCGATGGCCGCGACCGCCGTGCGAGAGAGGACGACGCGGGTCGCCGGGATTTCAGTGATCAGGCTGCATCGCCTGTTGGTAGCGCGGCGACGGCACCGGGCCGTCGAGAAGCGGATCGGCGGTGTCGCGCATCCAGCTCCACAGCCGCTCGCTCAGCTCGCGCTCGATTGTCGCAACCGCCGGATCACCGGCCAGGTTGTGCTGCTCGAGTGGATCCGCTTCGAGGTCGTAGAGCTCGACGACGCTGGGCCGGTCGGCCGAATAGCGGCCTGGGTTGGCGCGGAAGATCGGGCCCTGCTGGATGTCCGCCGGGACCTCGACCGCAAATGCGGTCTCGAAGTTCCGAATGTACTTGTGGCTTCGCGTGCGAACGCAGCGCATCGGGTCGTAGTAGCTGTGAAAGGTCTTCTCCCCGAAGATCGAGTCCCCGGACTCGTATGGGTCGCCGCCGAGCAGCGGAAGGAACGAGCGGCCCTGGATGCCGTCGGGAACCGCGCCACCTGCGGCCTCCAGCAAAGTAGGCAGGACGTCGATGTTGCTAATGAGCTGCTCGTGGACGGCGCCGCGGCCGATCTCACCCGCCGGCCAGTGTGCGATCAAGGCCACCTCGAGGCCCGGGTCGTAGAGCGTGCACTTGGCGCGGGGCATCGCCAGTCCGTGGTCGGTCGTGAAGACGACCAGTGCGTTGCCGGCGCGTCCCGCCTTCTCCAACGCTCCCATCACGCGGCCCACCGTGGCGTCCATGCGTTCGATCGTCCCCTCCACGGCTGTCATCTCCTCGATCGACTCGGGGCCGGGTGGTAGATAGCCGGGGATCTCGAGATTCGGCGGCGGGGCGCCTGCGGGCGGGTAGGGGCGATGGGTCTCCTCGAAGTTGAGCTCGAGGTACAGGCGCCGGTCCGGGTTCTCTTGGGCGAGCACGCCTCCGAGGTCGTCGGTTGCGTGCATCTGGTGGAAGCCCAGTCGCTCTGGGTGCTGGGTGACGTGCTGACCCCCGAAGAGATGGGTCGTGAACTCGAGGGCGGCGAAGACGGCGGCGGCGTGGGGCGAGGTCAGCTCCCAGTCGAAGCCACGGTGGGTGAGACCCATCACGCCGTTGTCGTGCGGGTATCTGCCGCTCGCCAGGCTCGCCCGGCTGGGGCTGCACTGCGGCGCGGTCGCGAAAGCCTTCGCGAAGCGCGCCCCGCCCGAGGCGAGTGCGTCCAGGTGCGGGCTGACCACGCTCGCCCGGCCATAGCAGTGCAGGTGCCGCCCGATGTCATGAGTCGTCATGACCACCACGTCGTGCGCGGTGGTCATGCGAGTGGTCGGCGCGGTATCGAGCTAGCCCTTGACCGAGCCGGCGGTGACGCCACGGACGAAGTAGCGCTGCAGCGCAATGAAGACGGCCAGTGGAAGGGACATCTGCAGAACCGCGGCCGCGGTGAGGAACTGCCAGCCTCCACCGAACGAGGTGACCAGCCCGGTGATCACCACCGTGAAGGGTCGGTACTGGCTGACCCCGAGGTAGGTCAGGGCGACGAGCAGGTCGTTCCAGACGCCGAGGAAGACGAAGATCGTGAGCGAAGCGATCGCGGGGATCGTCATCGGGACGGCGATCCTGAGGAACCTCACGGCGTGACCGGCGCCGTCGACCTCAGCCGACTCGAAGACCTCCCTGGGCAGGCCGCTCAGGTAGTTGCGGAGCAGGAACACCTCGAACGGCAGGCCGTACCCCGTGTGGGCGAGCCAGACGGACATGATCGTCCCGTTGAGGTGGAGCGTATGGAAGATCTGCAGCACCGGGATCAGGGTCATCTGGATCGGTACGACCATGAGGCCGACGATGACGATGAAGAAGATGTTCTTGCCGGGGAACTTCATCCACGCGAACGCGTACGCGCCCATCGTGGCGACCGCCAGCTGGATGACGGTGGCGGGGATCGTGATCAGGATGCTGCTGACGATCGACGGCACGACGCCTTCGATCTGCAGGACCTGCTGGTAGCTCGCGAAGGTGAAGCCATGCGGTGGAAACAGGATCGTCCACCACCCGGCCGTGCCCATGTCGGAAACGGAGCGGAAGGAGTTGACGACCATGCCGATCGTCGGAATGACCCAGAACGCGCAGACGATGATGATCACCAGGTGGAGCGGCAAGCGCTGAAGGGTCCCTCCAAACCGGTCGATCGCCGCGACCGCCGAGCGAACAGGAGCCGCTTCGCGGGTGGTGGTGCCTACGCTCATCGCTGCTCCTCCTGTTGCTGGAAGCGCCGGACGTTGACGACCAAGAGCGGGATGATGGCGACGAACAGGACCACGCCGACGGCGGCCGCGCGGCTGAGGTGGTTGTGCTGCAGCTGAGTGAACATCTGCGTCGCGATGACGTCGGTGTTGTAGGCGCCGTTCGTCATCACGTAGACGATGTCGAAGGTCTTCAACGCGTTGATGAGCATCGTCGTGCCGACGACCGTGATCGTCGGCCAGAGGAGCGGTGTGATCACGAGGCGGACGATCTGAAACTCGTTCGCCCCGTCGATTCGAGCCGCCTCGAGCACCTCGCTGCTGATGGCCTTCAGGCTGGCGGAGATGATCACCATGCAGAAGCCGACCGCGGTCCAGACGCCGACGAATATGAGAGCCGCGTTGTTGGTCGTGGCGTTGACCAGCCAGGCGACGGGATCATGGCCGACAAGGCCGATCGCCGCGTTGAGCGTGCCGGTCTGCGTCGTGCCTGGAGGCTGGTAGTCGAACATGAACTTCCAGATGATCGACGCTGCGACGGCGCTGATCGGCACCGGCAGAAAGATCGCAATCTTGGCGAGCGACTCGTATTTCACACGGTCGACCAGGATCGCGATGATGAGACCCAGGAAGACGGCGAAGAACGTGTAGAAGACCAACCAGAGAAGGCTGTTGCGCAGCGATGTCAGCGTGTCCGGAAAGGTGAAGAAGTACTGGTAGTTGGCAAGGCCGATCCAGTCCGTGTCGGCGTTGTTCCGGAAGCTGATCACGACTGTCCGAAGCAGCGGGTAGACCATGAAGACCGTGGCGAAGCCAATCGCGGGCAAGGCCCAGAAGTAAGGTCGAATCCACTCCTGGATCCTGTCTGGCAGCCGCTCGATGACCTGCTCGCCCAGGATGATGTAGCCGAGCAGCACCAATGGGACCGCGATGATCGCGATCAACGCCGTTGTGACCTGACCTAAATCGATGCCGCCCACCCGCTACCTCCTTCTGCAGGGCTTGCGGCCAGGGCAGCTCGAGCGCCGCCCTGGCCGATCGATGGTCACCGGAGTGCTATCTGGTCGAGACCTAGCTCTTTTGATACGCGGCCGCCTGCACCTGGTCGAGGTGGGCGAGCTCGCTGTTGAGGCTGGACGGGTTGTTGGTCACGTTCAGCAACGACTGCCAGAAGGCCTTCTGCATGTCGGAGGGCATGAAGTCCCCCGCGGTGACGAGCAGGTTCTTGGCGCTGCCGGCCACGCTGGCTGCGTTCTTGAAGACCGGGTCGGTGTAGTTGAGGGTCTTGATCGCGCCCAACGTCCCCCCGTCGTTGACCCAGATCTGCTGCGCGTCCTTGGTCGCCATGTACTGCATGAGCTTCCGGGCCGCCGGGGTGTTGTTGTACATCGCGAAGTTGTCGTAGAAGCCGTTGACGTTGCCGTCGTACTGCGAGTTGCCCATGCTCGGGTGAGCAAAGAAGTCGAAGTCGGTGCCGGCCTTCAGGTTCAGGCTCGGGAAGTCCTGCTGGAAGAAGGACGTGATGAAGGTCGCCTGCTCGAGGAACAGGCAGCCGGCCGGGCTCTTGAACAGCGGGTCGCCGGCCTTGCCGAAGTTCGTCGACAGGGCGGTGTTCGAACCGCCGTAGACGTTGGCGGCTGAAACTTCCTTGAGGAACGTCTGGTAGCCGAGCTTGATCTCGGGGGACGAGAACTTCTGCTTGCCCTGGATCCAGCTCGTGTAAACGGTCTCGCCCGACTGCCGCATGATGATGTTGTCGATCTGGTCACTGGCCGGCCAGCCAGACGCTGCGCCTGACTCAAAACCTGCGCAGAAGAGCTTTTGAGCCCCGTACTGCGACGGGTTGATCGCCAGCAGGTCATCGAAGGACTTGGGAGCCGCTCCGGTGTAGACCTTCTTGTTGTACCAGAGGAGACCCTTGACCTGGGTCTTGACCATCATCTCGTAGTGCTTACCGCCGATGATGCCGATGTAAGGGTCGTCCGAGCCGCCTGGCGCGGTGGTCAGCGCCGGATACGTGTTCGAGATGTAGGCGCTGAACTGATCGCCGAGCGCCGTCTCGATCGGCTTCAAAGCTCCCTTCGAGACCCAATCGGCGACCTGAACCGGATCGGTCGGCCCGGGCGCGATGTCGGGCAGGTCGGTCCCCGCTGCGATGCCGTTGGCGATCTGGTTGGTCGAGTCGCGGTTGGTGGTGATGTGGACCTTGATGCCGCTGCTTGACTCGAATGGCGCCAGAACGTCCTTGAAGGCCTTGAGCTCCGCGCCTCCCCAGGCCGTCCAGACGGTGACATCGGTGCTCGACGCGCCGCCGCCTCCGGAGTTGCCACCACCTCCGCCGCACGCCGCGACAAGGAACAGCGCGCCGAGACAGAGCGCGATCCCCCGCGAACTACGCCTAGCTAAGACCTCGGCCATTGCGTGCTCTCCTCCCTATCCCGACCCCGGCCTGGGCCGGAAATGCCGCTGTTTCCTGTTGCCTTCTTCCCGAACCGACCGGGGCGAGAGTGCGCCGGCAAACAGAGTTACTCAGACAGGGGAACCGGTGACCAAGACGAACGTTCGCCTAAGTGATTCCTATCGTATGCACAGCCTGGCGGGTTGTCAATCTTCGCGTTCGGGCAGGCCAGGCGCCGGCGAACTAACATCGCCGAGATGACGGACTCTCTGCGCTTCCCCGACGCCTTCCTCTTCGGCGCCGCGATCTCGGCCTATCAGACCGAAGGGGGCAACACGAACACGGACTGGTGGTGGTGGGAGCACCTCTCGTCCACGCCCTGCCGCGAGCCGTCGGGCGACGCGTGCGACTTCTACCACCGCTACCGGGAGGACGTTGCGATGCTGGCGAGCTTCGGCCTCACGGCGTTCCGTTTCGGTATCGAGTGGGCGCGGGTCGAGCCGGCCGAGGGCGAGTTCTCGCGGGCCGAGCTGGCCCACTACCGCCGGGTGCTCGACACCTGCCACGAGCACGGCGTCGTGCCCATGGTCACGTTTCACCACTTCACCCTCCCGAGATGGCTCCAGGAGCAGGGCGGCTTCGCCTCGGAGCGCTTTCCCGAGCTGTTCGAGCGCTACTGCGACCGCGCGGCGGCCGCGCTCGGCGATCGCATCGCGTTCGCGTGCACCATCAACGAGCCGCAGGGCCTCGGCTCGAGCGGCTGGCTCCTTGGCATCAACCCTCCGGGACACACTGACGACCGCGACGGGGCGCAGCGTGCGATCGACAACCTGCTCGAGGCGCACAGGCTGGGCGCGTCCGCCATCCGCACGCGCGCCGGCATCCCGACCGGGGTGACGCTCGCCCTGCCCGACCTCCAGTACGAGGATGGGGCGCAGCCCGGCGCGAGCTCGCTCGAGATCGAGTCCCGCGTCAACGACTGGTTTCTCGAGCTGGCGCGCCAGGACGACTTCATCGGAGTGCAGACGTACACGCGGTTCCGCTTCGGCCCAGACGGCCCTCGCAGCCCCGGCAACGACTGGAGCGACACGACGCGCGAGCTGACCGAGACCGACGCGACGACGCAGATGGGCTACGAGTACTACCCGCAGGCGCTCGGTGGCGCGATCAGGCGGGCCCATCGGGCCTGTCCGGGAGTGCCGATTCTCGTGACCGAAAGCGGCATCGCCACCTCGAACGACCACAAGCGGATCGCCTACATCGACACAGCGCTGCGCTCGGTGCTCGACTGCCTGCGGGAGGGGATCGACGTCCGGAGCTACATGTACTGGTCGCTCCTCGACAACTTCGAGTGGGCGCTCGGTTACGCGCCGACGTTCGGCCTCGTGGCGGTCGACCGCGAGACGTTCAGTCGCCATCCACGGCCCAGCGCTTCGTGGCTGGGCGCTGTCGCTCGGAGCAGGGTCCTCCCCATTCATGGAGCGGTAGCGCACAGCGCCCATGTCCTCCCCATTCATGGGGAGGTGGCGCAGAGCGCCGGAGGGGCTGGCACCGAACCCGGCGAATCCGTGTGATGATCCCAATACCAAAGTGATCCGTCCGCCGGTCGAAAGCAACTCCGGTCTTGCCGCGGTACTGCGTGGGGTGGTCGCGGACTTCCAGCACGCATCGGGCGCCGACATCGTCTCGATCGTCCTCTATGAAGAGTCGACCCACACCTACTACGCGCCGTTCGCCACCGGCCAGCCGCAGGAGGGACTGCTCGACTCGCTCACCGACATGCACGAGCAGCTCGGCCGCTACCTTGCCGACGAGCGCCAGGGCAAGGTGCCGGACGAGCTCGGCGTGCATCAGTACGGCTCGACCGTCTGGCTGACAGCCACGCGGCAGCGCCTCGTGGCGCGTAACGCCCCTGCCGAGATCGACTCCACGTTCATCCGCCGCTACCAGGTGCAGTCGACCGTCGGCCTTCCGCTTCTCTCGGGCGACCGGCTCCTCGGCCTCGTCTATCTGAACTATCGCAACAGGGAGAAGGCTCCAGACGACAGCCGTCTTCGCGAGCTCGACCGCCGGGCCGCGACCGCCGCGGGTCTCATCCAGAACGCGCTCGAGGGCGCCGAGCGGTCGGCGCTCGACGGCCTCTCCAGGCTCACCTCGCTCCTGACGACGCCGATCGGCGACGCGCGGACCGACGCGAAGGAGCTGAGACGCCTGCTCTCGATCGCCCTCGCCGACCTGCTGATGGCGAGCAACCTCGACGGGGCGGCGATCTATCAGTTCGGCCATCAGCACTCGCACCTGGAGCTCGTGACCGCGCACCTGCGAGTCGCGGCGCCGATGCGCGTCGACCGCGCCGAGACCGCGACCACGTGGGAGCAGGCCATAGATCAGACGGTCGGGGCCGCCACCGCGGAGGCGGACCTTCACCCCGTGGCGACCTACGCGCTGGGCCAGCCCGACGATCCGCACGGTTACCTGACCCTCCTCAGCCGCGACCGGCTCGCGACGGTGAGGCGCGCGCCGTCGACCGATGAGATGCTGCGGGCGGGCGCGCAGCTGATCGGAGGCGCGCTCGCGTCGCAGCGCTTGATCGCCGAGCTCGAGAACAGCAACCGGCTGCTCAGTGCGCTCGGCGACATGACGACCGCGATGCTGAAGCCCGGCGCGTCGCGCCACGAGGTCATCGACGCCGTCGTCGGGCACCTCACCGACTCCGCGGTTCCGGAGTTCGACTTCAATTTCGCGACCGTGTACCTGCTCGAGGAGAGCGAGGACGAGTCGACGGTCGTGCGCATGGCCGCGGGCGCGGCCTCCGTCGACACGATCGACGTAGCAGAAACTCGTGCCAGCCCCTCCGGCGGCTTCGCCGCCACCTCCCCACGAGTGGGGAGGACCAAGAGAGTCCCGAGATGGGCGCTCGAGGAGGACCGCGTCCTGGCGCCCGACGACGTGCTCGTCTACGTCGCGGGCACATGGCAGCCGGTGGTCGTCGGCCCGATGCCGTCGACCGACCACGCCGACGTCATCTCGGGCAGCCTGCCTGTGGCCGCGACCTGGCTCGAGGTGCCAGTCGTCTACAGCAACGGAACGGTGCTCGGCCAGGTCCTCGCCTGCGTCATCGGGGACACGGACTTACACCCCGACGACAGCGCGCCGTTCACGCTGGCCGGCGAAGTCTTCGAGCGAGGCAATCACAAGGACCTGATCCGCGTCTTCCTTCCTTTCGGCAGCGACCCTTCGCGACGCGCCACCGGCGTGCTCGAGGTCGGCTACCACCGCACCGACCAGCGCCGCCCTGACTGGGGCCAGGTCGAGGCCCTGCGTGCGGCGGCGGGACAGCTCGCCGTGGCGGTCGAGATGGCGCGCCTCTTCGAGGACGCCAAGCGCCACGCCGTCCAGCTCGAGCTCGTGGCCGACGTGAGCAAGGCCATCGCGAGCTCGATCGACCTCGACCAAACGCTCACCCTGGTGGCCCAGAACCTTGCCCGCCTCGTCGACGCGTCGCTTTGTCAGATCGCCCTCTACGAGGAGGACGGCGAGGGCTGGTACGGAGCGGCCGCCTCCGACCTCCAGGACCTGTGGCGACGCCAGCACGGCGAGCGCGCCGAGGCGGCATTCCTTTTCGACGTGCTCGACGGCGGCAAGCCGGTGGTGATCGACGATGCGTCCTCCAACGGCGAGGTGGACCCGGCGTACATCAAGACCTTCGGCGTGCGGTCGCTGATGGCGCTGCCGTTGATCGCGGACGAGCAGGCGATCGGCGCCGCGGTGCTGGTCGAGCGCGGCCGCACTCGCAAGTTCACGCCCGAGGAGGTCGACCGCGCGCAGGCGCTGGCGGTGCAGGCGGCGGTCGCGATCAAGAACGCCCGCCTGCACGCGCTCGCCGAAGAGGAGAGACACCTGCAGAAAGACTTCGTCCTGATCGGCTTCGGCCAGTGGGGGCAGAAAGCCTACCAGCACCTGCTCACGCTGAAGCAGTTCTTCAACTTCCGCACCCACGTGGTGGAGCAGGACTCGCCTGGCGCGCGCGACCGCCTCGGGGTGAAGGAAGAGGAGGTGCGCACCCACGGCGACGCCCTCTACTGGGACAGCCACTCCTCGCCCGCTCACGACCAGCTGGAACGAGAGCTCGAGTCGAGCTCCTACGTCATCACCTACATCGCCACGCCCGCAGCCACCCACCTCCCCACGCTCGCCCGGTACTACGACCTGAGCGACGTGGTGCTGATCGAGAAGCCGCTCGGCGCGCCGCCCGACGACTACCGCAAGTTCCTCGACGCCGCCGAGGGTGGGGTCGAGATCGTCGCCGCCGACCACTACTACTTCAAGCTCGAGGTGCGGCTGCTCGCGATGCTGCTGACCGAGGAGCGAACCCTCCGCAATTTCCTGGACAGCGTCGAGGAGATAAGGATCGAGATCCTCGAGGAGCAGCCGCTGGTCGGCGCGGCTGCGGACATCGGCGTCGTCGCCGACCTGATCCCCCACGCGTTTGCGATCATCTCGCTGCTCACGCCGATCGACCGCATCAAGCTCGACCCCGTGGCGCCCTTGCTGATCGGCCGGCACGAAGGGCTGACCGGCCAGCGCGAGAGCTACGCGCGGATGAACGCGAGCTTCCCGCACCAGGGGCGTTCGGTGCGCCTGGTGATCGACGTCGGCAAGGGCGCGGAGAACGCGAAGTGGATCAAGCTCAGCGGCGAGAAGCGCGCCGCCGGGCGCAGCCCGAGCTACAAGTTCGATTTCGGCAAGGGCGAGGCGATCGACGGCACGCAGGCCACGGTTCGCGCCGCCGTGCGCCGGATCCGCGAGCCGGGGGTGCCGGACAACGCGCACCTGAACATGCTCCGCCACGTCATCGAGAAGCGGCACCCGGCGGTGGGGATCCTGTCCATCCGCGAGGCGATCCGGGCCAACCAGCGGGTGCGCGACCTCGAGGCGCTCGCGGTCGAGCTCCTGGCGCGCAACGAGTGGACGAGCTACGCGCTCGGCTCCCGGCCGGCGTTCGAAGCCGGCGTCAGGACCTCCGCGATCACGACCCCGACCTAGTGCTCAGCGCGGGGCAGCTCATCTCGGAGCGCGTGATGCTCAAGCGCGACCGCTTCTTTTGCGTGTCGGCGCGCGACGGCGCGATCCGGCCGAGCGAGTTCCTCGGCGACGGGCTGTGGGAGGGCGACACGCGAATCCTGTCGTCGCTACGGGTCCTGGTCGACGGCGCCGAGCCGTACGCCGTGGGTCTCGTCGCGGACGACGCGCAAGCAACCTTCGAGTCGCGGTCGGGCGACCTCGACATCAGGCGAGTGCGCTTCGTCGAGCACGGGCTGCACGAGCGGATCACGCTGACCAACACCGGACAGGCGGTGGTCGAGGCGTTCCTGGACGTTGCGGTCGAGGCCGATTTCGCTGCGATGCTCGGTATCCGAGGCGCGGTGGCCGAGCTCGCCCATCCGACCCCGGTGCCGGCGACGCCCACGGCCGACGGCCTGAGGTTCGAAGCACCCCGCCCCACGCGAGGTGGGAGGGCGACCCGCGTGATCGCCTTTCCTCCTGGCTTGCGGCACCACCTCCGGCTCTCGCCAGGCGACGAGTTCTCGCTGCGCGTCGACGCAGTTGTGGACACGGGTGAGCCCGTGGTCGATTTCACGGCGGGACTCGAGGAGGCAAGGGGGATCTATCCCCGATGGGCGGCCGAATGCATGTCCGTGCGCACCGACAACGCGGCGCTCAACAAGCTCCTCGAGCAGGCTACCGCGGACATACGAATGCTCCTCAATCGCTACGACGCCGTCGTCTATCCGACGGGAGGGCTGCCCTGGTACGCCGTGCCCTTCGGTCGCGACGCGCTGATCAGCTCGATCCTTCTCCTTCATTTCAACCCCGCCCTGGCGCGCGGGGTGCTGCGCTACCAGGCGAAGCACCAGGGCACCCATGTCGACCCGCGCACCGACGAGGAGCCCGGAAAGATCTTCCACGAGGTCCGCAACGGAGAGGTGGTCGAGCGGGGCCTGTGGCCGCCGATCCTGTACACGACGATCGACGCGACGGCTCTCTTTCTGTGCGCGCTGACGGAGATGGAGGCCTGGACGCACGATCACCATTTCGCGGACGAGCTCTGGCCCGCGGCCGAGGCCGCGCTCGAATGGTGCCGGAGTCATGGCGACGTCGACGGCGACGGATACATCGAGGACCGCGGGGAACGCTACCGCAACGCCGGCTGGAAGGACTCGGCCGACTCGCTGACGAACGTCGACGGCACCGAGGTCAGCCGCCCAGCAGCGCTGTGCGAGGTCCAGGCCTACCTGCACCGCGGCCTGGTCGGTATGTCGCGCCGCCGGCCGGCGCTCAAGGAGCAGGCTGCCGCCCTCAAGCGGCGCTTCAACCGCGACTTCTGGATGCCGAAAGAGAAGTACTTCGCGCAGGCGCTGGACGGAGCGAAGCGCCAGGTGGGCGCGGTCACCTCGAACCCGGGGCACTGCCTGTGGATGCGGATCGTGGAACGGCCAAAGGCCGCGCAGGTCGCGCGCCGCCTCGTGTCCTCCCAACTGTTCTCAGGCTGGGGCATCCGGACGCTGTCCACCGGCGCGATCAACTACGACCCGTGCAGCTACCACAACGGATCGGTGTGGCCGTTCGACACCGCGCTCGCGATCGCCGGGCTGCGCCAGTACGGATTCGTCGAAGAAGCCGAGCGGTTGGCGCGCGCGTTGATCGAGGCGTCGATCGACTTCCCGATGCACCGGCCGCCAGAGCTGTTTTGCGGCGACGTGCGCGAGCCGGGAGTGCCGCCCCGCGAGTACTGGAACACCTGCACGCCACAGCTGTGGTCCGCGGCTGCGATGTTCACGTGCGTGGCGTCGATACTCGGACTCGACGCTGATCCCCGGCGCAAGACCTTGCGCATCGTGCCGGCCAAGACGCCGCTGTGGAGCTGGATGGAGGTCACCGGCCTCCATTTCGCGGGTCAGCGGATCGACTTCGGCGTACGGGGAGAAGAGGTCAAGGTCGGCCAGCTCCCGGCTGGTATCAAGGTCAACTGACCCGGGCCCATCCAATAGGTCCCTTGACTTTCTGTTCGGGCGTCCGCCAAATTGGAAGGCGGAGAGGGTCTTTGGCTGTGGGTCCGGCGCGCATTTTCTCCACCTGCTTGATTCCGTTGGCCTTTAACTAGGGGGACAGATGGGAAAACGGGGATTTCGCGCGCTGAGCGCTTTGATCGCTTCGTTGGCGGTGGTGGCTGCAAGCGGTGGCCCGGGATTCTCGGCCCCGCCGGCGCCGGGTGGCAGCGGGGACAATCCCGCTCTCGCGCCGTTTTCGCGGTCGCTCGCGAATCAGCTCGACGACGAGGCCGAGGCGCGCCTGCTCGCGCTGGACAGCCAGTTCATCGCCAGCCGCACGGCCGGCGACAATCAGCTGTCGGTGGAGCAGGCCGGACTGCTGCGCTCGCAGGCGGTGAATGCGGCGCGCCAGCTGGCCGCGAAAGCCCCGCCTCCGGGCCCAACCACTTTCAGCAGCTCGTGGTCGAGCATCGGGCCGAACCCGATCGAGCAGATCGGACGCAGTGACGGCGCCCCCATCTTGGTGACCGGTCGAATCGGAGCTCTCGCGATCCGGAAGGACGGCACGTTCATCCTCGGCGCGGCCCAGGGCGGCATCTGGACGTTTGACCAGAACACGGGAAACTGGATCGACCGGACCGACAACCTCCCCTCGCTCGCGACAGGCGCCCTCGCCGTCGCGCCGTCCAACGACCTGGTCGTCTACGACGGCACTGGTGAAGGTGCGCTGTCCGGTGACAGCTACTTCGGGAACGGAATCCTGAAGTCGACCGACGGCGGAATGACGTGGTCCCACGTGTCGGGCGACTTCTTCCTCGGCGTCTCGATCTCCCGGCTCGCCGTCGATCCCAACAACGCGGATCACCTCTATGCCTCTGTCCTGCGCGGCCGCGGAGGCACAAGGCGCGTTTCGCCTCCGATCCACTCAGCCTTTGGGATCTGGGAGTCGAAGGACGGCGGTGTCAGCTGGACCCTGATCAAGCCTTCGCCGAGCACATCGCTGGGCGCCACTGACGTCAGGCTCGACCCGCAGCGCCCGACCACCCTTTACTCGTCCTTCTGGGGCGACGCCATCTACAAGAGCACCGATGGCGGCGCGACCTGGAATCCGATCATGAACGGGCTGCCGTCGGGCAACTTCACCGCGCTCCCGACGCGATTCTCGCTCGGCCTTTCTCACCCGGCGAGCGATGCCACGGCGACGCTTTACACGGGCTTTGACTGGATCGACACCACGACCGGCAAACGCAAGCTCGGGCACATCTTCAAGTCGACGGACGAGGGCGCCAGCTGGTCGGCCTTGCCGACCGGCACCGGTCCCTTCGACACCATCCTCGACTACTGCACCACTCAGTGCTTCTACGACAACGTCGTCGCGCCCGACCCGACGAACGCAAACATCGTGTTCGTCGCCGGCTCGTTCGGCTACGGCATGCCGATCCAGTCGGGAGGGATCTTCCGCTCCGACGACGGCGGACAGACCTGGAAGAACCTCGGCTGGGATCTGCACCCGGACTTCCACGCGCTCGCGTTCGACCCCAACAACTCACAGCACGTCCTGATCGGGAACGACGGCGGAGTCTGGTTCAGCCCTGACCGGGGCGGACGGCCCAACGCAACCGATCCCCTGAAGTCGGCCGACTTCCAGAACTTCAACCTCAACGGCGGCGGACTCGTGATCACCCAGTTCGACTCGATAGCCACCAACCCTTCGCGGACGCCGCGCATCTGGGGTGGGTCACAGGACAACGGGACCGAGCGCAAGTCTTCGGTGAGCAACTTCTGGTTCGACCTCGCCTCGGGCGATGGCGGACAGGTGCTCGTCGACCCCACCGATTGGCACTTCGTCTACGGCACCTACTTCGGAATCTCGCCGTACAGGTTCACGGACGGCGGTAACGCGTTCTTCACCAATCAGTTCATCGAGAACGGCATCAACCTCAAGGACCGCTCCGAGTTCTACACGCCCTTCGTGCTCAACCAGAACAACGTGAACCAGCTGTTCCTCGGCACCTTCCGCCTCTACCGGACCGACGACGCAAAGGCGCAGTCGGTCGGCGACGTCGTCTGGCATCCGATCAGCCCGGATTTGACGACCGGCTGCACCGGCGCATCACCGAACGGTGCGCGCAACTGCACCATCTCGGCCATCGGGGTCGGGGGTGGAACCGGGGTCTACACCGGCTCGCTCGACGGCCTCGTCTACTTCAGCCCCGACGGCCAGGTGAGCATGAGCCCCACGTGGAACCTGGTCGGCGTGCACAGCAACGGCGTAAATGACAAGCACTCCCTGCCCAACCGTCCTGTTGCTTCGATCGCGGTCGACAGCAGCAACGACCGGATTGCCTACGTCGCGTTCAACGGATTTGGCGCGTCGACCCCGCACCGGCCCGGCCACGTCTTCAAGACCACCGACGCCGGCGCGTCGTGGACCGACATCAGCGGCAACCTTCCCGACAACCCCGTGAACTCTCTCGTCCTCGACCCGTCCTACCCGAACACGCTCTACGCCGGAACCGACGTGGGCGCGTTCGTGACGTTCGATGGCGGCGCCACCTGGTCGCCGCTCGGCAGCGGGATGCCGACGGTCGCGGTCGACCAGATCGACATGAACCCCGGCCAGACACCACGACTGATCGCCGCCGGAACCCACGGACGCGGTGCCTGGACGGTGGCTGATTCGTCGGCGCCCGTTCCAGCGCTGGCGATCTCCAAAGCCGACTCGGGAATCCCGGTCGGCCCCGGCAGCAACCTGAGCTATACGGTGACGGTGCGCAACATCGGCAACGCCGCGGCGACAGGTGTGACCATTACCGACCCGATCCCCGCCAACACGTCATTTGTGTCAGCGCAAGACGGTGGCAGCGGCGGCGGCGGAAACGTCACCTGGACGGGCAAGGCTGTCCCCGCCGGCGGCAGCATCGCGGTCCACTTCGCGGTCCAGATCAGCCCATCTCTCGACTCCACCGTCACCTCGGTCACCGATGACGGCTACACGGCCACCGACGCGCAGGGCCAGGCGATCAGTGGATCGCCGGTGGTGACGAAGTTCGCGCCGCCGTTTGCGCTCGCCGTCTCTCCCGCCAGCCAGACTGGGGGTGCGCGCTCTGGCACGAGCCAGACCTACACCCTCACCGTCACCAACCTCGGATTCAAGACCAACAGCTACAACCTCGCCGTGAGCGGCGGCACCTTCCCGGCCACAGTCCTCGACTCGACCTGCACCTCAGCCGCGACTGCGACCGCGTCGATCCCGGCGGGAGGAAGCGCCAACCTCTGTGTGAAGGTCTCGGTGCCAGGTGGAACAGCCGACGGCATATCGAGCACGTCAACCGTGAGCGCCACATCCGCGGGCAGTCCAACGGTCAGCGCGACGGCGTCCATCAAGACGATTGCCGTGACCGTTGACACGCTGCTCGTGGACGAGGACGGCAACGCTCCGGACGTCAGCTCTTTCTACAAGAACGCGCTGACCGCGGCCGGCGTCCCATTCGACTTCTGGAACTTGAACACCACTCCCGACCTGCCGGTCAAGTACATCGAGGCGTTCAAGAACATCTTCTGGTTCACCGGGACCAGCTTCCCCGCTCCCATCCAGCCGTACGAGGGCAGCCTCACGGCGTACCTGAACAATGGCGGCCACCTGTTCATGTCGGGCGAGGACCTGCTCGACCAGGCCGCCGGCACGACAGCATTCGTCCACAACTACCTGCACGTCACGTGGGACGGCAGCGAGAACCAGAACGACCGCCTGACCAACTCGGTCACCGGCGTGGCCGGCAACCCGGTCACGAACGGGATTGGAACCGTTCCGCTCGACCTGAGCGTCCTCGGCGGTCCGGGCCTGGCGTTCATGGACCAGATCACGCCCAACGGCGGAGCGCTCACCGCATTCATGGATGACGGGAGCAGCACCAAGCCGGTCGTGGGCACAGGGCCTCAGCCAGACGCGCTGACCTTCAGCGGGACATACAAGGTGGTCTTCTTGGCATTCGCGTTCGAGGAATACGGCACCGCCGCGTCAGGTGGGCCGGGGCAGCGCGCCGACCTCGTCAAGCGGGTGATCGCCTTCTTCAACGCGCCGTAGTCGTTTCGTTTCCAGCATCCAAGGGGGCCGGCCAAACGCCGGCCCCTTCTCTTTTGGCCTCGACACGGTCGAGCGCAGGTACTCGACCGGGCAGGGCGGTTTTCAAGGTGTGCCCGTCGCCGGACTTCCGACCACGCCTCCGACCCCGCCGCGGCTCGACGGTGACGAGGTGCCGACGCGCGTCCTGATCGTCGAGGACCACCGCGTGGTCGCCGAGGGCCTGGCGGCGCTCATCGATCACCAGTCCGACATGAAGGTCGTCGGCAGCGTCGGCACGGTCGCGGACTGCCTCGAGGCGGCGGCGGAGCTCAACCCCGACGTCGTGCTCGTCGACTTCCGGCTGCCGGATGGATCGGGCCCCGACGCCGCGGCGGCCATCCGGAGCGTCCGGCCGGCCGCCAAGATGATCTTTCTCACTCGCGAGGACACCGAGGCTGCGAGGTTCGCCGCGGTGCAGTCGGGCGCGAGCGCTTTTCTCCACAAGTCGAAGGCTGCGGCCGAGGTGGTGGCGGCGATCCGCGACGTGGCGCGGGGCAAGATGCTGATCACGCCGCGCACCATCGCGTCGCTGATCTCGAAACGAAGGTCGATCGAGGCTCAGCTCGAGCGGCTCACTCCTCGCGAGAAGGAGGTGCTCATGTTGATGGCGCAGGGCTACCCCAGCCGCGCCATCGCGGCGGAGCTCGGGATCAGCTACACGACGATCCGCACCCACATCCGCAGCCTGGGCAGCAAGCTGGCTGTGCACTCCAAGCTCGAGGCGATCGTCAAGGCGAGGGAGCTCGGTCTGATCAGTTAGCCGCCGTCTTCGCCGGGGCTGGTCGGCGGCGCCGCGGCCGCCGCTGGCGGTGCGGAAGGTACGAGCGGTCGCCCACCCATGCGGCCGGTGGAGCCAGCAGGTCGGTCGCCAGCTGGTTCAGCGCCGACGCGTACTTCGACCGGTAGTCGGCGAAGGCTTCCCAGGCCGCGTCTCCATCGGTGACCCTGTAACCTGCGGCCTTCAGGCGCGCGATCGCGGCGTCGTACTCGGAGCGCTCGATGATCGGGTCGGTCGCCAGCTTCAGCCGGAAAACCCACGACAGGTCCTCGACGAGGTGGTTGCCGACCGTGAACATCAGCTTGGCGGCGCCTTTCGCCGGGCTGTCGGTCGAAGTGAGGATGAGCGACGCCGAGTCCATCACGGCGCCGAAGGAGTTGATCCAGCCCTCGTTGTCATGGCTTGACCTGAAATAGGCGAGCAGCGGATACGCAAGGTGGCTCTCCAGGACCATGGCCGACCAGCTTCGCCACTCGTCGAACGTCTCCTTGAGCGCGCCGTCCATCCCAGGGTGAGCCGCGGTCTCGAGCAGCTGCACGGCGGAAGGCGGGGCGCCGGCGAGCGCATCCAGGGCCACCACCGATTCCTCGCGGGACCGGAACGACCCGTAGAGCTCGAACAGCAAGGTGATCGCGAGGGCGGCGACGGCCACGCCCGTGGCGCTTTCCAGGATCACCACGAGGCGCGCGATACCTTCCTCGGGAACGAAATCACCGTAGGACAGAGGGACCAGCGTGGTCGCCGAGACGTAGAAGGCGGTTGGAAAGTCAGCCAGCCGCGGACGAAACATGTCACCCAACCCGTCGTACAGGAGGGCGTAGGCAAGAATGAGCGCCAGGGCCCAGATCACGAAGAGGGTGATGAGCGCAATGGGGCCGAAGGCGGCCAACCTGGCCTCGCTGCGATCGATGCGCCCGCCGCGGTTGAAGGCCCATTTCCAGACGCCCCACATGGGGCGCACGATGTAACGCGCGAGGCGGAATGTGCGCACGGCCGGGCGCGGCAGCACGACCGACTGGAACAGGTCATAGAAGGTCGCGAACAGCAGCGCCACTCCGGCCACGGCCTCCGCTCCGGCGATTGGTCCCGACATCGCTACAGCGTGAACTTCGACTGGGCCGCGGCGTAGGGCGGCTCGTCGCGGCGGAAGGTGTCTGCGTCGACGCCGAGCTTGCGCGAGGCGTGGTAGGCGAGCCATTGCAAGGGCACGACGTTCACGATAGGGGCCAGCACCTCGTCGAAGTCGTCGCCCGCGGGCGCGACCGGCCACACGCCGGCTCCAATCTCACCCAGCGCCGCCTCGACCTCTTTGATGCGCTCGAGCGAGCGGCCGGGCTGCTCGATCAAGACCACGGTCTGGCCGGGCTGGATGCTGACCAGCGGACCGTGCAGGATGCCTTCCACGTCGTGGCCTTCGGCGGAGATGAGGTGGGTCGCCTCGCGGAGCTTGAGCGCTCCCTCGTACGCGGTGGCGCGGGCCGGCCCGCCGCCCACGAAATACGTCACCGGTGCCAGCTCGAGCTCGCCGAGCTGGGCCGCGACCTCATCGCCCGAGGCCACCGCGGCCTCGACCGCGTGGGGCAGGTCCTCCAGCTGCGACCGCCACTGTGGCTCGCCGAGCGCGACCGCCATCTGCGCGAGGCGGAGCATGGCCCCGGTGTGGCTGGCGGTGTGGACGGGCGATCTCTCCTGCTCCACCGTGCGGACCACGCCTTCGCCGTCGACCGGCGAGCCTTCGCCGGTGATCACCACCCAGCGGCTCGACCTGCCGGCGAACTGGTCGAGCGAAGCGCGGCTGAAGCGCTTGCTGCCCCGATGGCTGAGCACGATGAGGCCATCGCCCTCGCGCAGGGCGGGCGGATAGTTGGCGAACTCGAACGCTCGCACGGCCCACGCCTCCACCCCGGCGCTGCGGAGCATGAACTGCCCGACCACCGCGCCGTGATAGCTCGTCCCGGTACCGACGAGGAAGATCCGCGAGCAGTCGCGCAGGCGCCCTGCCGCGCGCTCGGCTGAGTCGTCGCGCAGCAGCCTTGCCAGCTCGCGCGGCTGGCTCTCCAGGGTCGCCTTCAGGAAGGCGCCGGGTTCGTGCGGCTCAGCCACCCGATTCAACGGACGGCATCGAGATCCCCTTCTTCTGGAGCAGGTCGAGAATCTCCCGCTGCTGCTGCAGCATCGCGCGCTGCTGCTCGAGCATCTTGAGCTGCTGGACGTTGATCGCGTGGAGGGTAGTCAGCGTGATGTGGTCGGCCTCGGCGCGGGCGTCCTGGCTGGCCGAGATGACATTCTGGCCGACGATGATGATCGGCAGCAGCACGAGCTGGAGGAAAGTCTGGCTGATCAGGACGCTGAGCGCGGTCAGGAACGCGTTGCTGGTGATGACCGCCACAGCGCCGCCAACCGCGATCAACGTAAACAGGTAGGCGGCCCACATCGTGCCGACGCTCTTCGTGATGTTCACCGCGAGCCAGGTGTTGAACTGCCCGAGCCGACCCGCGCCGTGCACCTGGCCGGCGACGGACCTGGAGGTGATCAGCTTTGGCCGGTGCTCCGCCGGGGCGTCCTTCGCCGCCTGGTACTCGGCGCGATGCTCCTTGCTGGCGATCCGGCGCTCGACGCGCGGCACGCTCGTTGTCGGTCGATCCATCTCGGCGCCTAAACCTTAGACAATTTGGCCATGGCGAACGAAGTCTTTGACGCAGTGGGCACGGTCATGGCGATCCGGGAGTATGCCGGCCGGGAAATTCCGGACGACGTGATTCGGCGAATCGTCGAGGCGGCCCGCCTGACGGCGAGCGGCTCCAACGAGCAGCCGTGGCATTTCGTCGTGGTGCGCGATCGAGATGCTCTCCGCAAGCTCGGTTCCCTGGTGAGGACCGGTCCTTACACCGCGAACGCGGCGGCTGCGGTCGTTGTCGCCTACGAAAAAGAGAAGGGCGAGGTTGGACTCTCGGACGCGAGCCGAGCCATCCAATCGATGGTGGTGTCTGCGTGGGGTGACGGCGTGGCTTCGAACTGGACGGGTTTCGCAGGCCGCCTCGACAACGTGGGCAAGGAGTTCGGCATCCCCGAAACGTACGAGGTGCTGGCGGTCGTCCCCTTCGGCTATCCGAAGCGGAAAGTGATCGGCAAGAAGAGGCGCAAGCCGATCGGCGAGGTCGTTTCAGCGGAGCGCTTCGGCACCCCTCTGACCTGAGCCAAGCCTGAACGGGGCGTCGAGGACCGCAAACAGCAATGCGGCGATCAGGCCCGCGGAGAGGATGTAGACGGGCCATGGCCCAAGCAAGTCGAGCAGCGTCGGGGTGGGCGGCTTGCTTCTCAGGTACATGTAGTCGGCGCCGGTGATCGCGTCGACCGCCCCGACCAGAGCGGCGTAGGCGACCGTCAGCGCGGCCACGCGCAATACCGCCCACGGTCGTGGATGCAGTCGCATGCCGGCCACCAGCAGAAGCGCCGCCGCGACGACGCCGCCGTGGGCCACGTAGTACTGGAAGTACGGGTAGCTCGGAAAGTGTTGAGGCAGGTCCGGCGTGACCAGCGCCTGGATGGTGCCGGCCAGCCCCCAGAAGTAAGTGACCTCGACGGCGAGCGGGTATCGCGTCCAGAGCGCCGCGGCGGCGACGAAGATCGCCACGTCGCACAGCTGCAGCGGGAGTGACTGGGCGATCTGGCTTCCCGGCACGCCGCCGAACAGCAGGTACACCCACCAGCTGACCTCGTCTACCACCAGGACCGCGGCGAGGACCTTCAGCCACACGCCCGGACGCCGGCGCGCCGCCACGACGAGCGCGATAGTCGAGATGCCGATCGCGACGAGCGCCCAGACGTGCTCCGGCGCGCCCAGGTCGCTCACGCGCAGCCCGTTCCAGGCTCATCGCACTCCGGCCTGACCCCCAGGCGGTGAAAGCGAGACCGTCGCGGCGCAAACCAGCGGTAAGCGGCCTCCTCCACCGCCGCGACCCCTCGGAGCCTGTAAGCCGAGGCGACCACCGCCGACGCGCCGCCGAGCTCAGCGAGCACGCGATTCATCGCCGCGGCTCCCTCCAGGCGCCTTCCATCTGTGTCGATGGTCCAGGCCGCGCGCTCCGCCTGCTCGCGCGTGATCCCGTGACGGTCGAGCACGCCCGGCTTCTGATTGGCGATGGCCAGCACACGGCCGGCCCGGTCGCGCCGGCGAATCCAGCGCGCCAGCCTCGTTCAAACGCCTCAAGTGCCGTCGAATAGAAGGACGAGGGCGGGTTCGCTCACGCGGCCGACCAGCCGGCCAGGCCGAAAAGTGCGTAGAAAACCGCGTTCAGGTCGCCGTGCACGATCGCCATCGTGCGCAGGTCGAGCGCGGGAATGGGGAGCACGCGCGCGGCCGCATAGTCGACCCCGAGGAGCATGGGGACCACGACCGCGACGGCCGAGACGGTGAGCAGCCACCGGCCGGCGCGTGTCGTGCGCGCGGGCGCGACCAGGAGCACGGTCAAGGCGGCCGTGGTCAGGATCCCCGACGCCAGCAACACCGGGCCGACGATGGTCAACGCGGCCGTGCCCGTCGCGATACCGGTCGCGGTGATCGGCGTTCCGAGCACGACGAGGAGCCCTGCCGCCGCGCTCAACAGGCGCATGTGCGGCGAGCGCCCTCGCAAGGCACCCAGCGTGAGGGCCGACATCAGGGTCGCCGCGAACCCCGCGTAGTGGAAGTGGACCGCCGTGAGCTCGACGATCGGGGTGGTGTAGCCGAGGCTGATGCCAGCGCGAAACGCGACGAGCCATGCACTCCCGATCGCCAGGAAGCCCAACGCGGCCGCAGGCAGCAGGTGGTCTGGGCGCAGGGAACGCGACTCGACAAGCTCGCTGAGCCCTGCCATGCCGGCGACCGCGCAAACGGCGAACCACCCGAGTGCGAGCAGCGCCGCCACCGGGCCGGGCCTGGGGACGAACGAAACGATCGCCGCCATGGCGCCGAAGGGCTGGAGCGCTCGTGCGACGCGCAGCAGGCGCATCGCCCAGGGGCCGGAGACAGAAACGAGCCGAAGGCCAAGTGGCGCGATGGCGACGGGCGCCAGCAGGAGAAGAAGGTCGACGAGGCTCAGCGGTCCGACCAGGATCGGAAAGGGTTGGGCCGTTATGCCGACACTGTAGCGCCTAGGTGCGGAGTCGCTTCCTCAGCCGCATCAATCCAAGGCACACGAGCAGGACCGCGGTCACGCCGAAGATCAGCATCACGCGAGCGCTGACGGGATCGGCGAATCCCATTCGGACCGAGTAGACGATCCACTCGACGAAGAGCAGTGCCCAGAGAGACAGATTGACCGCGGTGAAAACCCGCACGCCCTCACTGCGTCAACGCGCGATCGTCAACTCCTCACCACTGACGATTCCCAGCGCGCCTCCGCTTCGCCGATCGGGGTCGACGGCGGACCGTTGCGGAACGGCCATATCTCCTCGGCGATGCGGCGCCAGTTTGCGGTGGCGTTGAGGCTGCCGAGGAGCGCGTACAGGCCCAGGTTGATGCGCTGCATGATCACATAGGCGCGCGGAACGTCGGAGTACGGGGCCAGCGGGCCACGTGCGTCGAAGAATCGGCGGACGATCGCCGACGCGTACGACGGGGTGATCGTCATCGGCGCGTCCTGGAGCACCGTGCCGTAGAACTGGCCGAAGCGGTCGACCACGACATCGGTGGAGACAGGGGCGCCGGCCCTCAAGAAGCCTGCGCGCTCGAGCGCCGCGCGGAACGACTCGTAGTCCTTTTCGAAGACGAGGAACCTGACGGCGTCGACGAGCGGCGCGAGATCCTCCTCAGTGAACAGCTTGGTCAGGCCGAAATCGAGAAACGTCACCTGGCCGCCGCGATGGAACAGGTAGTTCCCGGGGTGGGGGTCGCCGTTGAAGGCGTGCAGCCGGTACAGGCTCCGGAACACGAAGCGGTGGATGATCTCGGCGGCGAGGTCCTTCTCCTCCTGCCCCCACTCCAGCAGCTCGTCGAAGGTCGCGCCGGACACGAGCTCGCTCGTCAGCACGCGCGATGTGCTCAGCGCGGTGAGGACGTGCGGCACCCGGATGTACGGATGTCCTTCGTAGTAGCGCGCGAACAGCTCCTGGCTCTCCGCCTCGAGCGCGTAATCGACCTCCTCCTGCAGGCGCTCCCCGAGCTCGTCCACCAGCGAGCGCACGTCGAGACCCGGGAACGCCGCGCCGACGATGCGCCGCAGGAGACCGACGTTGCGCATGTCGGACGTGATGCTTCGCGCGATGCCCGGGTATTGCACTTTGACTGCGACCGCGCGGCCGTCGCGCGTGATGGCCCGGTGCACCTGGCCGATGGATGCGGCCGCAAACGGAACCGGGTCCCATTGCGCGAAGACCCGCTCGGGCACATCGCCAAGTTCCTCGACGATCACCGATGAGGCCAGGGCCGCGGTCATCGGCGGCGCTTTGTGCTGCAGGCGCGACATGGCCGCGCGGAAGGTCGCGGGCATGTCCTCGTAGATGTAGCTCGCCATCTGGCCGAGCTTCATCAGCACGCCCTTCATCGAGCCCAGCTCCTCCGCGACCTCGTCGGCGGAGCGAAGGGCGAGGTCGTGACGCAGCTCGCCCCGGCGCTCGACCGAGGCGAACAGGAGGCGCGGCGACCGCGCGGCGTAGCGCCCGCCGATCCGCAGGGCGAGCCTGGCGAGGGCGGCTCCGCGGCTGAGCCGCGACTGCCTCATGGCCGAGGTTGCCGCGCTCATCCGCGCATGCGGAGCTCGATCCGCTGGCGCGCCTCGAGCACCCCCGGCAGCGACTCGAACGCCAGGTCCAGCGCGCCCAGCAGCTGGCGCACGCTCTCCCGTTCCATCAATTCGGTGGGCGGCGCCTCGAAGCCGTACATGTTCCGCGCCCAGTCGGGAAGCGTGCCGACGGCGACCTGGGCGAGGTCGCGCCACAGCTCGCGCATGTCGCCGTCGAGGTCCGGCGGATCCATGACGAGTCCGATCGCGTCCTGCGCAGCCGGCGTCGCCTGGCGGAGCTCGACCGACTCGAGGTATGCGCGCAGCGAGGCGGCGGTCGCCGGCACGTCCTCTGCGGGCACGCCCACGATCTCGGCGAAACGGACCATCTCCGCCACGTAGCGGTCGGCGGCCTCCTCGTCGAGCGATCTCCCGTAGCGCCGCACCACCTCGACGATGGAGTCGACCATGCCCGCGTGCACCCACAAAAGCAGCGCGGGATCTTCGGCGCTGTAGGGCAGGCCGGTCTCGGGATCGGTGCCGCGGACGTGGGCATGGACCTTGCGTACCCACGCGGCCGCGGCGAGGGCCGACGCGGTGTCGCCGTAGGTGGTGGTCAGCAGGTAGCTGCTCGTCGCGGCCAGCCGGCCGAACGGGTCCTGTCGCCAATTGCTGTGCTGGGCCACGCCGGCCATCGCCAGCGGGTGGAGCGCCTGCACCATGAGGGAGCGGATGCCGGCGAGCGGGAAGCACCGGTCTCGGTTGACGCGCCACACGATGCTTTTCGGTCCGAAGAGCCCGTCGTCTTGCGGCCTCTCGGGGACCGCCCGCTGGTACGCCCTGGCCAGGGGCTCGAGAGGGCTCAGTCGGGTGGTTTCCACACCGCCAAGATACGGAGAACCATTACGCACGTTTTGCGCACAACGTGTGTTTGGACGCCGGTCGAAGCACCCGTTTTGCGCAGAGCGGGTGAAAAGGCTAGGCGAGCACCTCTTGCCGTTGGGAAAGGTGCTCGATCGCCTGGGAGCGGACCTCTTCGAAGCCGCCCGCCAGGCCCTTGCGCAGGATCCGCGCGCACGCCGCGGCGGAGTAGAGCCTCGGGATGAACACGAAGTCGGCGCCCTCCTCATAGAAGCGCAGCGCCTCGGGGATGTGGTCGGACGTCAGCACCACCCTCGCGTTCGGGGCGGTGTTCTGGACGCTCTTCATGAGGCGGAGGTTGCTGGTGCCGCGAAGCACGTCGTCCGTGATGCTCGAGACGACGAGCTTGGCATGCACGACGCCCGCATGCCGCAGCGTGTCAGAGTGCGCGATGTCCCCGTAGACACACTGGATCTTCTTCCGCCGCAGCTCGCGCAGCACGGTGGGGTTGAAATCGATGACCAGGATCTTCTCGATGAACGCGCGCGACTCTTCGGCTGAGCCTTCGTGCTCGAACTCGTAGAGGATGGAGCTCGTGTCGCGGAAGAAGCCGAGAAAGATCACGGGCTGGTGCATCTCCTCCTCTTCCACTGCCTTGCTCGAGTCGAGGTCTTTGAGTCCCAGGCGCTTGAACACGGCCGTCAGCACCTTCTGGATGGGATGGCTCCCGTTGATCATGTAGGTCGACACGACCGACGTCACGGCGAAGGTGACGATGACGACGGTCAGCACGTCTTGCGAGATCTGCATGAACGTGACGCCGAGCGATGCGATGACGATCGAGAACTCGCTCACCTGGGCGAGGTTGATCGCGGGTACGATGCTCGTCCGCAATCCGAGCCGCAGCGCGTAGAGGATCGGCACGACGACGACACGGCTCACGATCACGAAGATCGACGCAGCGAGCGCGAGCTCGAGCACATGGAGGCTCGGAATGGTGATCTGCAACCCGAGCGCGACGAAGAAGAGGGTGACGAAGAAGTCGCGGATGCTGACCGCCTTGGCGGCCACGTCGAGGCTGTACGGGAACGTCGAAAGGCTCACGCCCGCAATTAGCGCGCCCATCTCACGTGATAGCCCGATGAGGCTCGCCGCGCCCGCCAGGAAGAAGCACCAGCCAAGGCCCGACACGAGGACGAGCTCCGGCGCCTTGGCGACCATCCGGAACAGGTGCGGCAGCACGTACTTGGACAGGGCGAAGGCACCGACCACGAGCAGCGCGCCGCGCCACAGCGAGCCGAGCAGCGGAACCAGGTTCGGGTTGAGTAGGTTGGGCTGCACCGCGAGCATGGCCACCGCCCACAGGTCCTGGATGACGAGGACCCCGAGCGTGATGCGGCCGGGTAGCGTGTCGAGCTCGAACTTGTCGTTGAGGATCTTGACCACGACGAGCGTGCTGGAGAGGCTCATGCAGGCGGCGAGGTAGAGAAGCGCGTAGTCGTGGGGCCGGTTCTGCACGCCGAGCAGGTAGAAGAACCCGAGCCCGAGCGCGACGCAGATCGGCACCTGGAGCGCGCCGGTGAGGAGCACCGCGGCGCCGCCGGACGCCATCTTCCGCACGTCGATCTCGAGGCCGATCACGAACAGCAGAAGGATCAGGCCGATCTCCGCCACGGTGGCGATGCTCGTCTGGTCGGTCACGAACCTGAGGCCGATCGGGCCGATGATCACGCCCGTCGCGAGGTAGGCGATGATCAGCGGCTGGCGGAAGCGCCAGGTGACCGCGGCGATCAGCGCCGCCGAACCGACGCAGATGCCGATGCTCGCCAGCAGGCCTGTCGGGACGTTCATGCGTTGCTTTCCGCGAGCACCAGGAACCGCGGGTTGTGGATGGCGTCGATCAAGCTGTCGATGAGGTCCTCGCTCGGGGTCGAATGCTCCTCGATGTCCCGCCCGTGCCGGAGCAGCCGGCCCATGCCGCGCGAGCGCGTGTTCTGGCCGATGCGAGGACCACCCGAACCGGTGTTGAAGAGAGACACGTTGACGCCGCTTCCATCCAGCTGGGTGGCGAGGCTGCGCGTGAAGGCGGCGAGCGCGGCATGGCCCGTGTCGTAGGCGATCGTCATCGGGTCCTTCGGCGCCAGCCCGCCCGCGCTGACCGTGTTCACGATGTGTCCCGAGCGCCTCTCCTTCATATGCGGCAGGACTGCCAACGTCGTGCGCACCGCGCCGAGCAGGTTGGTCTGCAGCATCCACTTCCAGTCGCTCGTCTTGATCCGCTCCACCGGGCCTTCGAGCAGGACGCCGGCCATGTTGAGCAGGACGTCGACCTGGCCCATTGCCTTGATCGCATCGGTGGCCATCGACCGTACCGAGGTGTCGCTGCGGACATCGGTGAAGATGGCCATCGAATCGGCGATGCCCAGCTGCAGGATCTCCTCCACCGTCCGTTCCATCCGCTCCGCGTCGAAGTCGGCGATGACGACGCGCGCGCCCTGCCGTGCCAGGGCCCGGGCGGCAGTCCTGCCGATTCCGCTTGCGCCTCCGACGACGACTGCGACCCTGCCCGACAAGGCTCCGCGGGGCTGCGGCTCAACGCTCGACACAGCGGGCATTCTATTGAGGCGGGCGCGCGGTTCGGCCGGTTAGAAGCGGTTCAGGATCGGGATCCGAGGCGCGAGGACGTAGTTGAGCTGGATCAAAACGATCAGGGCGATGCTCACCCAGGTCGGAAAGACCACGGAGAGAAGGGTCGCGACGGCGTAAAGAGACTGGGCGATCAGGATGCGCCCCCGCATGAGGTGCGCCACGTCACTCTTGTTCTCGGCCTGGAACAGGTCGGCCCGAAGGCCGTACTCGAGGCCCGCCCACAGTGTCGCGCCCAGCAGGACGATGTTCAACCAGTATTCGACCAGCGCCACCTTGAGCCAGTAGAAGTGGGCCAGCAGCAGCGTGGAGAACGGCACCATGGTCACCGCGAACAGAAATACGAGATGGATCCAGACGTAGTTGCGATTGCTGCGCGAAAGGTGACTCAGCTGCGTGCCCTGCCCCAACCAGAAAATCCCGAGGGTCATGAAACTCATCGTGTAGACGAGGACGCTCGGACCGAGCCCTTTCAGGGCCTCCCAGAGCTGGCTCTCGGTCGAGCCACGCAATTGCCCCACCATCAGTCCAAGGACCAGCAGCGTCATACCGACCGAGAAGATTCCATCCGAGATCCCCGAGAGCCGATCCGGACTGGTGCCGGAGAGGTCGGCGAGACGGCGGGGCGGTCCTGGCCGGCTGCTCACGGCGGAAAGAATAGAGTCGTTCGATGCCCAAACCCGAGAACGTCACGTTCTTCGAGACGCCCGCTCAGCTCCGGGCATGGTTCGAAGCCAACCACGACACCGCCGCGGACCTATGGGTCGGCTATCACCGCAAGAGCAGCGGCAGGCCGTCGGTCACGTGGCAAGAGGTCGTTGACGAGGCACTTTGCTTCGGCTGGATCGACAGCGTGCGCTACAAGGTCGAGGACGACAGCTTCGCGCAGCGCATCACGCCACGCCGCAAGCGAAGCACGTGGAGCGCGATAAATATTAAGCGCTTCGGTGAGCTCGAGCAAGAAGGCCGCGTGCATTTGAAAGGGCACGCTGCATTCGAGCAGCGCGACGAGGAAAGGTCCCGGATCTACGCGTACGAGAACCGAGTGCCCCTCAGCGACGCGATGGAAGCGAAGATGCGGAGACACGGGGCGGCGTGGAAGTTCTTCGAGTCCCAGGCTCCGTGGTATCGGCGGACGGCGACCTACTGGGTGATGAGCGCGAAACGAGAGGAAACGCGTCACAAGAGGCTCGAGCGGCTCATCGAGCACTCCGCGAAGGGCGAGAGGATTCCGCCGCTGGCGCGGCCTTCGCCTCGTTCTCTTTGACCCGATTCTTCACATAGCGGCGGATCAGCGCCGTGGGCAATGGCTGATCCAGCGGGAACCGATAGGTCCCCTTGCCGCTCATGTACGGCTTCAGCTCTGGGTACTTGTCCGCATAGCCACCCGGATAGACGCCGACGTGGTTCTTGAAGGCCGCGAAGTAGATCAGCCGGCCGTGGTAGTCGTAGTGCGGCATCCCGTAGCTGATCCGCTCGTCGGCCTTGGGCGCGGCTCCTTTGATCAGGGCCCGAAGCTGGCGGAGGAGCGGCTGCGCCTCTTTGGGCGCAGCCGCAATGTACGCGTCGACGTCTTGCTTCACTTGCCGGACTTCATCCTCTCGAGCAGCTCGGCCAGGCGCTCCATCGATTCGTTGGCGCCATCCTCCATTCCGGACGCGACCATGCCGTCCCTGTCCATCACCGACTGGAAGACCTGGTGTGCGACCAGCCTGGTCTTGTTGCCGAGCGGTTCGAAGGTGGCCGTCTGGAGGGCGACGTGGCCGGGCACGCCTTCGTACTCGAACGTGGCCGTGATCCGCTCCGGCGCCACGACGTCGTGGTTGACGCCTCGGAACCCGTACTCGCTGCCGTCCGCGCCGACGTGGACGACCCGCCACGAGCCTCCGGGCCTCGAGTCGAACGTGTCGATCTTGATCTCGTACCGCCGCGGACCCCACCACTGCGCGAACAGCTTCGGGTCGGTGTACGCCTTGAACACCAGCTCGCGCGGCGCGTCGAGGATCGTCGTCGAGATGATCTCCTGCTTTCCGGGTTCGATCGTGTATTCAGTTTTTGGCATCGTGGTCGCTCCCTTCGCTTTCATCCGTCTTCTCCTTCTTGATCAGTTCCTGCAGAACTTCGTCCAGGCGCTGGAAGCTCTCGTCCCAGAAGCGCTGGTACTCCCCCACCCACTCGGAAGCCTCCTTGAGGCGGCTCCCCTCGAGGCGGCACGGCCGCCACTGCGCGTTGCGGCTCTGGGTGATCAGGCCGGCGCGCTGCAGCACTTTCAGGTGTTTGGAGACGCCGGGGAGGCTCAGGTCGAACGGCTTGGCCAGCTCCGTGACCGATGCCTCCCCCTGTGCAAGACGGGCCAGGATCGCTCGCCGGGTGGGATCGGCGAGGGCTGCAAACGTGACGCTCAGGTGATCTGTTGCCATGTATTTTTCTATTCGGCTAATTAACTAAGTGGAAGAATACGACGCCGCCCGGGGCGTGTCAAGGCCCAAATTTCACGGCAGGCGCTACCGGCCGGGACGAGGCGCGTTGATCAGCGCGGCGGCCGCCAGCGCGCTCAGGACCATGATCCCGGCGCCCCAAGCGGTGGCCTGGGCAAAGCCGTGGAGCACAGCCTCGGCGCGGGGCCCGCTGTAGCCCGCGGTCGCCGCCGCGGCGATCGTGTTCAGAACGGCGACGCCGAGCGAAGCCCCGACCTGCTGGGCGGCGTTGACCGTGGCAGAAGCCACCCCCGCCTCGCGCTGGTCGACCCCGTGCGTGGCGGTGCTGAAGGCCGGCACCATCGCCGTCGAGAGACCCAATCCCAGCAGCACCTCGGCCGGCAGCACGACCGCAACGAAGCTGCTGTCGCCGTGGAGCTGGGTCAGCAGTGCAAGCCCGGCCGCGGCCACGAGCGCGCCAGGAGCCATCAGGACGCGCGGGGGGACGAGCGGCATGAGCCGGCGTGCGATCAGCCACGAGCCTGATTGCGAGGCGACCGTGATCGGAAGGAACGCGAGGCCGGCCTCGAGGGGCGTGTAAAGGAGCACGACCTGGAAGTCGTAGGTCAGGAACAGGTACGCGCCGAACATGCCGGCCAGCGCCAGCCCCACGGCCAGGTATGCGCCGCCGCGATTGCGATCGGCCACGATGCGCGGCGGGAGCAGAGGGTTCGGCGTGCGCGCTTCGCGGACTACGAACAGGACCAGCAGCGACGCGCTTGCCCCGAGGAAACCGATGACGGTCGCCGACGTCCAGCCCGACCGGACGGCCTCGGTGCATCCATAAACGAGCGCGACGAGCCCTGTACCGACGAGCAGCACTCCGGGCACGTCGAACGCCGGCCGGCCGCGACTGGGCGAGGAGTGCAGCACGGTCCAGCCGCCTGCTGCGGCGGCGATCGCGATGGGCAGGTTGACGTAGAGGCACCACCGCCAGGAGAGGTACTGGGTCAGGGCGCCGCCGAGAAGCATCCCGATCGCGGCTCCGCTGCCCGCAATCGATCCGTAAACCGCAAAGGCCGTGGCCCGCTCTCGAGGTTCGGTGAACGAGGTCGCGAGCAGGGAGAGAGCCGTAGGAGCGAGCAGTGCGGCGAACGCGCCCTGCGCCGCGCGCGCGGCGATCAGGACAGCGAAGTCAGGCGCTGCGCCGCTGGCGACCGACGCGAGGGCAAATCCGGCCAGGCCGATCATGAACGCACGCTTGCGGCCCACGTAGTCGGCGATGCGACCGCCGAGCAGGAGCAAGCCGCCGAAAGCCAGGGTGTAGGCGGTGAACACCCACTGCCGGTCGGCGTCCGATGCGCCAAGCGCGGACTGAGCCGAGGGCAGGGCGATGCTGACGATGGTCGCGTCGAGCGCGATCATCAGCTGCGCCAGGGCGATGAACGCGAGCGCCACCCAGCGCCTCGGGTCGGGCTGGGGCGGAGCCCAGGTTTGCTTCTCGGCCGGAATAGCGTTCACGCGGACGCCACCACACGCCGGCGGAAGAGACCGACGCCCGCACCTACGAGCGCTCCGGCCGCCACGACGACCACAGCCACCAGCGCGCTCGGTTTGACCGTCATGTCGAAGAGGACGGCGAGCGCCATCCCGATCCGCACCAGCCAGGACAGCGTGGCCGCGCGGTTGCTCATGCGCCCTCGCATCAGGTTGATGCCGGTGAACGCACCAACCGCAGCGATCAGCACATAGGTGGCGATACCGACCGCGACCCAACCGGTCCAACCGACCTGCGCCCACATCATGTAGGCGCCCGGGACCAGGATCGCCACCGCCGAGATCGGCCCGAGGACACGGTTCATCGGCGCCGCGGAGAAGCCGACCCGCAAACCCACACCTTCGATCGTCAAGAGCACGAAAAGCAGCACGGCTCCGACGATATGGACGAACAACGCGACCGGATACAGGTCCATCGATCTCCTCCTTGAATCCCAGCCCTGTCGCCTAGGTTACCACAAACTTGTAGTTACTAAAAGTCTTAGGCGGATAAGGTTATTCCGCTAGAATCAAGACCGATGGCGGCCGAGCCTGGGCTGAGGGAGCGCAAGAAGCAGCAGACGCGTCAGCAGATCTTCGAGGCGGCGCACCGGCTGTTCGGCGAACGCGGCTTCGATTCCGTGACCGTGGCCGACATCGCCCGGGCGGCCGACGTGTCCGAGGTGACCGTCTTCAACTACTACCCCAACAAAGAAGACCTGTTCTTCGCCGGGATGCAGTTCTTCGAGGAGCAGCTCCTCGAGGCGGTGCGCTCCCGACCTCGCGGTGAGCCGGCGATCAAGGCGCTACGGCGGCGCCTGCTCGACAGCGTCGACGGCCTGCGCGAACCGGGCAGGATCAGGGCTGTCCTCAAGGCCGCGGAGGTGATGTCGTCGAGCCCGTCGCTCGCGACGCGCGAGCGCGAGATCGTGGACCGCTACACGCGGCTCCTCGCCCAGCTGCTCGCCGGCGAGGCGGGCGTCGATGCAGAGGACATCGAGGCTATGGCGGCCGCCGCGGCCATGATCGGCGCGCACCGCGCGGTCGTCGATCATGTCCGCAAGCGCGTCCTGGCGGGTGGGCGCGGGACGGCGCTGGTCGACGACACCCGCGCCCAGATTCGCCGGGCCTTCGGCCGGCTCGAAAAGGGCCTCGAGGAATACGCGCCGGGTACTTCCCCGCGAGCGGGGAAGACTAGGGCCTGACCTTCAGCGCCGCCTTCAGGTCTGAAACGCCGAGGTAGGCAGCCTGCTTGCGAGCGCTTCGCGCCGAGCCGGTGTAGGCAAAATTGATGTTCACACCCGCCTTGCCCAGCTTGGTGGCATAGCGCCCGAGCGAGCCTGGCGTGTCGGAAAGGGTGACGGCGAGGACCTCGTCCTCTGTCGCCGGCCAGCCATTCTGCGCCAGTACCTTCTTGGCCGCGGCCGTCTTGTCGACGACCATCCAGATCATGCCCCCGCCACCTGTCGTGGCGCCGCACACGCCGACGATGTTGATCTTCTTCGCCCCCAGCGCGCTGGCGATGTCGCCCAGCATCCCCGGCCTGTCAGGGACCGTCAGTGTCAGCTGCTTGGCCCTTGGCATCCCCTCAACCTCCTGATCAAAAGCGGTTTGAAGTCGGGGTTAGTCTAAGCCCGCACTATTAAGAAGACGCGAGGGCTTCGGAACCGACGCGAACACCAAGCACGACCAGGACCGCGCCGAGCAATCCGTCCAGGGCACGCCGCACCGATGGCCGGCGGAGCGTGCGGGTTACCCGTTCGACCGCCAAGGCGTAGCCGACCAGCCACGCCAGCGTCAGCAGGCAGAAGTTGAAGCCGAGGACGAGCAGCAGGACGAAGCTCGGATGCGGACCCGCGAACGGCGGGAGGAGGCTGATGAAGAAGACCACCATCTTCGCGTTGGAGAGGTTGCTCAGGAATCCCTGCAGGAACGCGGTGCGGGGCGACAGCCGAGTGCCTTGCCGTACCGTCGTGGCCTCCGGCTCGGCGTGCCGGATCGCCTTGAACGCCGAGCGCAAACCAAGGTAGACGAGGTACGCCGCGCCGGCGAGCCGGATCGCGAGGAACAGCGGCGCCGATGCCATTAGGACCACAGCCAGTCCCGCGCTCGTGGCCACTGTCCATGCCGCCTGGCCGGTCGAGACGCCCGCCGCGGTGGCGGCACCGGTGCGGCGGTCGCCGAGCAGCGTGTTGCGGATGGTCAGGGCGGTGTCCTGGCCCGGCGTGCAGATCACGAGCAGCGAGATGCCGACGAACGCAAGATAGTGCCCGGTGCCGATCACAGATTCATTCTCGCCTCGGTGGCGCCAGCGAGGCTCAATCCAGGACGCGCAAAGGCGCCGCTGGATACGGCGAGGCGGAATCGGGGCTTAGCTCGAGGCGTAGGGGCGCAGGGCGTCGGCGCGGCCCGTCCGGCGCAGCTTCTCGAGCGCGGCGCGCTCGAGCTGGCGCACCGTCTCGCGGCTCGTGCCCAGCCGGCGAGCGACTTCGTCGAGCGCCCGCTGGTGGCCGTCGGTCAGGCCGAACCTCAGCTGGATCACGCGGCGCTCCCTCGGCTGGAGCGTGCGCAGCACGTCGTCGACCTGGTCTTTCAGGTCGGCCTCCAGCGCGGCCGTGGCCGGAGACTCCGCGTTGGCATCCTCGATCAGGTGGCCGAGCTCCGTGTCGCCCTCCTCGCCGATCGGGGTCTCGAGCGACACCGTGTCGCGCGACGTCTGGCGCAGGGCCTCGACCTCGACCGTCGTCAGCCCGAGCTCCTCGGCGATCTCCTCGTCGGTCGGCTGCCGGCCGAGCGAATCGCGCAGGCGGTCGGAGATGCGGACCAGCTTGTTCGTCTGGTCGCCGATGTGGATCGGGAGCCGGATCGTCCGCGACTGGTCGCCGATGGCGCGCAGCACGGCCTGGCGGATCCACCAGGTCGCGTAGGTCGAGAACTTGAAGCCGCGCCGGTGGTCGAACTTGGCGACCGCCCTCATCAGGCCGACGTTGCCCTCCTGGATGAGGTCCAGCAGCGGCATGCCGCGGCCCTGGTACTTCTTGGCGATCGAGACCACCAGGCGGAGGTTTGCCTCCGTCATGCGACGGCGGGCCGCGTCGGAGCCCGCCTCGATCTGCTTGGCCAGCTCGATCTCCTGCTGCTTGGTCAGAAGCGTGCCGCGCCCGATCTCGCGGAGGTAGGCGCCGAGCGCGTCGTCGGGTTCGGCCTGCCCGGGCTCCACAGCCTGCTTCGGCTCCTCCTCGATCCCAGAAAGGACCTCAGCGAGGTCCGGCGTGCTCGCGTGGGAGCTCGACCGGTCGTCGTCGTCGGCCGCGTCCAGCCATAGTGATGCCGATGTTTGGAGTTGCATGCAAGTTCCGTTTTACCCAGCCCACCCCGTCCACCAAACGCGCGCGAGGCCGCGCTAAGGTGGTTTTTTCGGTGACTATCTTCAAGGAGGTACGGGGATGAAAGTTGCTGTCGCGCTGGGTCCCAGATTCGAGGATTCCGAGTTCAAGGAGCCCTACGACGCGCTGCGGAACGCGGGGCATGAAGCCACGGTCGTGGGCCTCGAGGCCGGCGCCCAGCTCGAGGGCGACAAGGGCAGGGTGAAGGCGACGGTCGACAGGTCCTTCAAGGACGTCAGGCCAGAGGACTTCGACGCGCTGCTCATCCCGGGCGGTGGCAGCCCGGACAAGCTGCGCGCCCACGACGATGCGGTGCGTTTCGTCAAGGCCTTCATGACCGCCGGCAAACCCGTGTTCGCGATCTGCCACGGCCCGCAGCTGCTCCTCACCGCGGACGAGTACAGGAACCACCGGATGACGGCGTGGAAGACCGTGCAGGGCGACCTGAAGAAGGCCGGGGCCGATGTCGTCGACCAGGAGGTCGTGGTCGACCGCAAGCTGGTGACGTCGCGCCAGCCGTCCGACATCCCGGCGTTCATCCGCGAGTCGCTCAAGCTGCTGGAGCACGTGCCCACCGCCAACCGTTAAGTGAGCTGGGTCACATTCGAGTCAAAACCGCGAGGCGGGCGCAGCTCCTGGACATCACCGAGCGTGTGGCTGCGGCGGTCGAGAGCGCAGGAAAGTCCGAGGGCATCTGCCACGTCTACGTTCCGCACACGACCGCCGGCGTGACCATCAACGAAGGCGCTGACCCCGACGTCGCGAGCGACATCGAGTCGCTGCTGGCAGAGATCGTGCCCAGGGAGGCCGCGTTCCAGCATGCCGAGGGCAACTCGGATTCCCACATCAAGACCGTGCTCTTCGGTCCCTCATGCATCGCCCCGGTGCGCGGCGGCAGGCTCGCGCTGGGCAGGTGGCAGGCGATCTTCCTGTGCGAGTGGGACGGGCCGCGCACGCGCCAGGTCGAGGTGGCGGTCTCCTCCGTCGGCTAAGGGACGCCGAGGGTGCCGTTCGCCTCGGTGGCGAGCTTGTCCGGCTGCAGGATCACGACACGGCCGCGGTGGATGTCGATCAGGCCCTCTCGCTTGAGCTCCTGGAGGACGGAGGCGACGACCTCGCGCACGGATCCGATCGCGATCGCCAGCTCGTGCTGCGTCCCCGTGACGCTCTTTCCTGGAGCGACGCCTCCGGACACCTGCGCCCGGTCGAGGATCGCGCTGATGACGCGCTGGCGGACCGATCGGAAGCCTCTGATGTGGAGGGCGCGTTGCATCGCGCCGACCATGGTGGCCAGCTCCTCGATCACGGCCCACGCGAAAAGCGGCTCACTCATGGCCAGCTCCCGCACGCGCTCCTGGCTGATCACCAGGACCTCGCTGGGCTCGAGCACTTGAACACCGCGGGCCAGGACCAGCCTCCGATCGGCGAGCATGCCGATCGTGTCACCCGGCCGCATATAGCGCGTGGTGACCTGGTTCCCCTGAGGGCTCGACAGGAACCCCCGGAGGCTTCCCCTGAGCAGGATCCAGGCCACGCTGCCCTCGTCCCAGCCGACCGCCACGGTGCCGGTCGGGTATTCGACCCGATGCGATCCATTGGTGAGCTCGCGGACCACCGCGTCGGGCAACCTGCTCAGCAGGCCATAAGTTCGAGCCGCCGTGAGCCAGTCCGGAAACTGGATCATAGGGGCGCAATGGCTCCGAAGTCGTCAATCACTTTGTGCTCAATAATACTGAACATTGCTATCTACTCGCACATAGAGAAGATAGCAATGTATAGTACTGACGGAATCTAATGGGCGCTGAAAGGAGGCTGAACACGAAGGAGGCCGCGCGCTTCCTGCGCGTCAGCGAGGCGTCGATCCGACGGTGGAGCGATTCGGGGCTCCTGCCCGGGATTCGGGTCGGCCGGCGGCGTGAACGGCGCTTCAACGAGTCGGACCTGGTGGGGTTCGTCGAGCACGCGCCGGCGCGGAACCCCACGGCGGCGACCGTGAACGTCGGCGGGACCGCGCTCTCGGTCCCGACCCACCTGGCCACGCTGTTCAGCAGCGACGCCGGCGGAATGCGGCTGACTGTTCCGTTCTTCTCCGACGGCATCCGGCTGGGTCAGCCCTGCTTCCTGGTGGCCCACGGAGAGCTTGCACAGCGCTACATCGACGCGCTTGGCCACGTCGAAGGCGTCGACCTTGCGGCCGCGATCGAGAGCGGCGTCTTCGCGGTGGTCGCCTTCACAGGCGGGTATGCGGAGGACGCGATCACGCAGTGGGAGCGCATCTTGGCCGCAGCGGTCGCCGACCGTCCGACTGTCATCCGGATCGTCGGCGAGATGGCCTCCGAGCGCACGATGTTCGCTTCGGAAGACGAGATGCTCCGCTACGAAGAAGCGTTCGAGGTGATGTCGAAGCGCTATCCGGTCGTCGTCCTGTGCCAGTACGAAGCCAGGCGTTTCGACGGTCCCGCCCTTCTCCGGGCGCTGAAGGCCCACCCCGACCTGTACGGCCTTCGGATCGGCACCTTCCTCAACTGACGAGCATCGTTGTAGCGTGGGTCATGACAAGCTGATGAGCCGCCTCCTGAACACCGCGGAGGCCGCCCGCGTGCTGCGGGTGAGCGAGGGTTCGATCCGCCGCTGGAGCGATTCGGGGCTGCTGCCCGCGGTCCGGGTCGGTCGCCGCCGCGAGCGGCGATTCAATGAATCTGACCTTCTCGCCTTCGTCGACCGAACTGCTTCGAGGCAGTCCGCGGCCGCCGTCGTGACTCTCGGCGGGACCGCCGTTCACACCCCGATCCACCTCGCCCCGCTGTACAGCACGGATGCCGGTGGGCTCCGGCTGACGGTGCCGTTCCTCGCCGAAGGAATCCGGCTGGCTCAGCCGTCGTTCCTGGTCGCGAGCGACGCCGTGCTGACCCGCTACCTGGAGGCGCTCGAGGCCGAGGACGGCGATGACTTGCGGCGCGCCCGCGACGGCGGATTGTTCACGGTCGTCAGGTTCGAGGAGGGCAACGGGCCCGCCGCGATCCGGCAGCTCGAACGCCTCTTCGGCGCGGCACTCGCCACGCGGCAGACGTTGATCCGGCTCGTCGGCGAGATGGCCTCCGTGCGGACCATGTTCGATTCAGTAGACGAGATGCTCCGTTTCGAGGAAGCCTTCGAGGTGTTTTTCCGCCGCTACCCGATCGCGGCGATATGCCAGTACGACGTGTGCCTGTTCGACGGTGTTTCGCTGTTGAGGGCGCTGAAGGCCCACCCTGACCTGTTCGGCCTGCGGATCGGCACCTTCCTCAACTGACGGGCTGAGCGGCGGCCGGAATCGCGAACCGGAAGGTCGAGCCGTCGCCCAGGGTGCTCTCGACCCAGATCCTTCCCTTGTGCAGCTGAATGATCTGCTGCGCGATCGCCAGGCCGAGGCCGGTGCCGACGATCTGGCTCTTGCCGTCGCCCTCATAGCGCTCGTAGCGGCCGAAGATCCGGCCGATGAACTCGGGCGGGATGCCGAGGCCGTGGTCCTGAACGCTTACCTCGACTGAGCCATTTTCCGTTCGGCTCGAGACCAGGATCTCGCCGCCCTGCGGCGCGTACTTCACCGCGTTGGTCAATAGGTTGGCGACGACCTGCATCAGGCGGTCGGGATCGCCCTGGATCGCGGGCAGCTTCGGATCGAGTCCGGTGACGATGTCGTGCTTGGACGTCGACATGCGTGCCCGATCGACCGCGTCGCTCAGGATCCTGTTCAAGTCGGTAGGCTCCATGTGCATCTCCATGCGACCGGACTCGATGCGGTCGAGGTCGAGCATCTCGGTGATCATCCGGTTGAGCCGCAAGGCGTCCGTGTTGATGTCGCCTGCAAACTCTTTGACCTCGTCCGACGAGATCTCCTCCGAGCTCATCAGCTCGCTGTAGCCCTGGATCCCGGTCAATGCGGTGCGGAACTCATGGCTGACCATCGACATGAACTCGCTCTTGAGACGGTTGATCCTTTCCAGTGCGGCGAGGTTGGCGATGGCCGCCTGCTCCGTCTCGTGCTTGACCGATGTGTCCTCGAACATCACGAGGAAGTAATCGATCCGGCCCGCTTTGGTGAGCACAGGAGTGATGGTTCGGTGCACCCAGACGTTCCTGCCGTCCGCGCAGCGCATCTCGCTGTCAACCTCAACGTGCGTGAGCCGGCCGGTTCTCATCAGCGCCATGCGTTCAGTGGCGCGCGCAACCTCCTCGTCGGACAGGAACTGGCGCATGGAGCTGCCGATGAGTGCGCGCTCCGGCGCGCCAAGCAGAGCGCACAGGCTCGGGTTGGCGTTCATGAACCTGAAGTCGTCGCCGATGCGGGCGATGCCGAGCGGAGCGCTGTCGATGACCTGGTCCAGGAGAGCCTTTTGCTCGGTCAACTCAGTCTCCGCGCGGCGGCTGCGCCCCAACAAACCGAGAAAGTCGTTGAGGGCGAGGATCTGGCTGATCAGGAAAAGGCCGCCGAAAGTGAGCGCGATCCACATCAGCCCTTTGGCGCTGCTCCGGCCGATGATCCCGCTGTAGGCGACCGTCGCGATCAACATCAGCAGCGCGATCCAGGGCACCCCGAGCTGCCAGATCCTGATTTGCCGCTCGGCGGCGGCCACGCCCACAGGCGGCCGCCAGAGGGCGGCGAGGCCCAGCAGCACAAACCCCGCGACCCAACCCACGTCGAGGACGCTGCCCAGCGACCCGTACTGCGACCCGAGCTCGAGGTAGGCGTAGGCGCTGTCCGCGACGAGGGTGGCCGCGAACGACCCAAGAAGTAAGAGGAAGACGCGGCGCATCTCGGGGGCCGCCTGGCGAAACGACGTGACGAGCACCGTAAGGACCACGATGTCGGAGGTCGGGTATGCAAGCGCGACAAGCCGGCTCATCGAGTCGATCCGCGCGTTGAGGAACAGGACGTCGAGGCCCGCGGTCCCGAGGCTGAAGATCAGGGCCGACGCGAACACAGCACCCTCGATCACGGCGCGAAGCCGGCTCGTCGCGTTGCCGGGGCCGGCGGAGAGGAAAAGGATGCCGGCGATCTCGAGGGGTATCGCCAGGAGGAACCCGGCGTCCGCGGGCGATGGAAACTGAGCGACCCCATGGCCGATCTCGTTCACCGTCCAGACGACCTCGCCGAGCGACCAGCTCAAGGCAGACGCGCCCAGCAGCCACCAGGCGGTGCGGTAGTGGCCGGTGGCGCGGCGGGCGGCGAGCACGCAGCTGATCGCCGCAAACACTCCGGCCAGCAGCTGGCTGACGTCCTCGAACGCCAAGGTCGCCGTCCCCCCGCCGGGCTGGAGGCCGGCCCACAGCACGTACACGGCGACAGCCAGCACGCCGGCGGCGCCGAAACGGGTGAATCGGGGCGCCATCGGTAGGCAAGTTAACCACTCGCTCAACGCGACCGCGCCCGTTAAAGGCTAGTTGACGAGCTCGAGGTCGCGGGCGGCGACCACCGCGCTGACCATCGACCGAGCCCCGAGCTTGTGGCCGATCGACCGCACGTGGCTGCGGACGGTCGAGTAGCTGATCCCCAGCCGCTCGGCGATCCGGCGCGTGCCCACGCCTTCCGCCATCAGCTGGAGCACCTCGCGCTCGCGCGGACTCAAGCCCTCCCGCAAGTGGTCGCGATCCCTTCCCTTGCTGACCAGGCTGGCGATCGTCGCCGGCGTGATCAGGCTCATCCCATGCCCCACCTCGCGGATGGCAGCTATCACCGTGGCGGCGGGGCTCGATTTGTGCAGGTACGCGCTCGCCCCTGCCTCGACCGCGGCCAATCGCGCCTCATCGCTGCCGTCCCGGCTGAGGAATACGAATCTCGCCCCAGGGAAGGACTCCCGCATCGCGATCGCGGCGTCGCGACCAGTGCCGTCGTCCAGGTGGAAGTCCATGACCACCACGTCCGGCGCCAGGTGCTTCGGCATCGAAGCGGCCTCCGCGACGGAGGCGGCCTTGCCGACCACCTCCATGTCGGGCTCCCCGTCGAGGAGCAGGCCAAGGCTCTCGGAGACCAGCTGGTGGTTCTCGACGATGGCGATCCTGATCGGCCTGTCCCGGCTCATGGAGCGGGACTCAGGACAGCTCGGCTGCCCGGGCGCGCTCATCGTGAGCGAGGCGCAACCGTTCGCTGAACGTGCCCAACCACCCGCTGATCTCTTGCAGCGTGTCAAGCGATTCCAGCCGAAAAGGCGAAGGGACCAGACCCTCCCTCCGGGTCATGGCCCCTTGCCGTGTGCGTGCCCCCCGGCGTGCTGGCTTGAGATTGCTGCCACCCGCAGCCATTGCCGGCCCTCACGATAGGCTCGGAAGCGCAACATTTCGGGTCAAAATAAGTTCCCGAAACCCGGGTGGGCGTGTAGGCTCAAGGGTATGGAGGCCAGGGTGATACCGGACGTCGGGCCGGACTTGAGCGAGCTTCCTGGCGAGGACCTCACGACTTCGGCTCTGCCCGAGGTTGCCGGCTGGATCTCGATCTACGAAGAGCTCGCTTCGGTCCTTCATTCCGTCATCGAGCGCTCCGACGGGACGATCGACGTCGACCAGCTGCGCCGCAACGTCGCATTCATCGAAGACCGGCTTGCGTTGTGGCGCGACCGGCACGCCGAGCTCGCCGGCGTGATGATCGACCACAAGGACCACACCCTGACCTACGCGGGCAAATCGCTTCGCCTCACGAGGCGCGAGGCGGACCTGCTCGACTTCCTCCTCCGCCATCCGCGGCGGCCGTTCTCGAGCAGACAGCTTGCGACGCTGGCGTGGCAGAACTCGCGCCTGTCCGACGCCCAGGTGCGGACGTACATCATGCGTTTGCGCGGGCGCCTGCGCGAAGTGGGTCTCGGGCAGGCGATCACGGTGGTGCGCAACCGGGGCTACGGGATCGCTGCGAGTCTCGGCAGGGGCGACGAATGACCAGGTCGACAGCCGACACGCTGATCGGCTCGCGGCTGATGATCCTTCAGTCCAAGAGGCTGATGCTCAACTCGGCCAGCCGCAGGCTCCAGACGTCACGCCTCGACTCGATGCGGCAGCGGGTCGAGCATCTGCGCGCCGAGACCGAGCAGGCGCAGCACGCATACCGCAAGACGATGCTCGCCTTTGGATCGCCGGAACGGCCCGAGTACTGGCTGGTCGCGTATGGGCGCCTGATCGACGCGGGGAGCGCGCTGGTCAGAAAGCTGCGCCGCGCGGCGCATGACCTTCCCGCGGAGGAGCGGTATCAGGTCTCGACTGACGTCGAAGCGCTCGAAGGCATCATCGAGCAGTGGAGCGATTCGATGCGGTCCTCGATGGGACACGCCGTCTAAGGATCAGTCGCGCGCCTCGGGCTTCAGCTCTTCCATCACGATCACCACGCCCGCGGGCCTGTCTCCGTCGCCGATCGCGTGCGCGATGACCCGGCATCGGATCTGCCGGCCTTTGCGTGTCATGGCCGACACCACCAGCTCGTCATGGGCGGGACCGCCGCCTGCTCCGGACTGGATGAGGCTGCGCAGCTTTTCCGCCGGAAGGCCGATCTCGAGGTCAAAGAACGATCGCCCCACGACCTCATCCGACCGCATGCCCCAGAGGTCCGCGGCGCGCTCGTTCCACACCTGGACGCGAAGGGCCTTGTCCAGCACGGCTGCGCCTACCTCGATGTTGCCCGTGATCGCAAGCAGCAGGGTGTTGAGGCGCAGGACCTCCTGGCTGCGGACGTGGACGTCGGTGTTGATCGCCTCCAGCTCTGAGTTGGTCGACTCGAGCTCTTCGTTCAGAGTCTCGAGCTCTTCGTTCGTGGACTGAAGCTCCTCATTCGTCGTCTCGAGCTCCTCCACCGTGGACTGAAGCTCCTCGTTGGTGGTCTCCAGCTCTTCCTTGCTCGACTGCAGCTCGTGGGCAAGGCGTTCCAGCTCTGACCGAAGGTGCGTCTCGTGGGTGACGTCGAGGAAGTTGATCGCGCTGCCGACCAGCGAACCATCGTCATCGACGAGAGGCGCGACGTGGACGTCGAACAGGCCTGGCGTGCCGTCAGGCTTCTCGAGCTGGACGCTGTTCACCTCGAACGGGCGGCGCTCACGCGCGACACGGTCGAGCGGCGTCCGCAGGTCGACCGGCTTGTACGAGAGCTCGAGGTCCTTGAGCGACCGGCCGAGGTCGGCCGCCGGGATCTCAAAGAGCTGACGCGCATGCTGGTTGGCGCTGACCAGCGTGCCGGTCGAGTCGACCAAGATCTGGGCGAAGGGCAGCCCCTCGGTCGTCAGCTCGCGCACGCGCAGCTGCCGCGCGACATGGTTGTTCGCCTCTGTGCTTCCGGACTGCGCCAGCAGCAGCATTCGGTCCCGCAGCTGAAGCCGCGCGACCTTGGAGAAGATGCGTTCCCTCGGATCGACTGCGGAGAAGAGTGCCGCGTGAGTCAAGAGCATCTCGGCACGACCCAGGAACAGGTAGCCGTCGTCGTTCAGCGCGTAATGGAACCGGCCGAGGATTCGACCTTGCGCCTCCGCCGTGAAGTAGATGAGCGTGTTGCGGCAGATCAAGAGGTCGAGTCGTGAGATGGGCGCGTCCTGCATGAGGTCATGGCGGCCGAAGATCATCGTCCGCCGGAGCGGGGCGAGGAACATGAAACGGTCGCCCTGACGTTCGAAGTAGCGAGACCGCAGGCGCGGGTCGAGCGACTCCAGGTTCCTTTCCGAGTACCCTCCGCGGGCCCTGGCGAGCGCCTCCTCGTCGACGTCGGTGGCGTAGATCTTGACCCGGTCGGCGTATGCCTCCTCCCCCATCGCCTCGCAGAACAGGATCGCGGCCGAGTACGCCTCTTCTCCGGATGAGGTGCCACTGCTCCAGATCCTTATGTCGCCGTCCCTGGCCACGATCCGCGGGACGATCTTCTGGGCGAGGTGGTCCCACGCGGGCTGGTCGCGGAAGAACTCCGTGACGTTGATCAGGATCTTGTCGAACAGCACGCCAAACTCGCCGGCGTGGACCTGTAGGTAGTCGAGGTAGGCGCGAAAGCTGTCGATGCCCAGCTCCGAGCAGCGCACCGAGACCCGGCGGGTCAGGCTCGGCCGCTTGTAACCGGTGAAGTCGAAGCCGCGCGTGTCGCGGAGGTACTCGAGCAGGCTCTCGAAATCGGGGCCTGCTTCGAGAGTCACCGCGTCTCCCGGTCGCCGACGAGCGCGACGAGCCTGGACGCGATCTCGTCTAGCGGCAGGATGAAGTCGACCGCGCCTGTCTTGATCGCGGCTCCGGGCATACCAAAGAATTCTGATGAAGCCTCGTCCTGCGCGACAACGGTCCCGCCCCGCTGCTTGATCGCTGTCACCCCCATCGCCCCGTCGCGCCCGGTGCCGGTCAGGACCACGGCGATCGCCCGCTCGCCGAACGCCCCGGCCACCGATTCGAAGAGCAGGTCGGCCGAGGGCCTGACGAAGTTCACGAGCTCGGTGTCGGTGAGCGTCACCACGCCCTTGCGGCTGAGCAGCATGTGGTGGTCTGGCGGCGCCATGTACGCGTGTGCCGTCTTCACCGTCATGCCGTCTTCGGCGTGCGCGACCGGAAGCCGCGCATGGCGACCCACTACCTGGGGCATCAGGCTGCGGTGCCGCGGGTCCACGTGCTGGACGATCACGATGCTCGCCCTGAAGTCCGCCGGTAGGGCGCCGAGCAGTTCACCCAGGGCAGCGACGCCTCCGGCCGAAGCCGCGATGGCGACGATATCGAAGGCGGGAGGTGTCCGACGCGGGTCGCCCGGACCGGTCAAGTCTGTCGCGTGTCATCATGCTCTTGATTTGATCAGGCCGCGTTTTACAGGCCTGCGGCGTGATCCTGTTTCGCCTCGTTGTATCCAGCGGGGCCTTTGACGTACTCGAATAAGGCTCCGCTGGCGTCAGCGGCGCGGAATCTTCAGCGGGTGGAGGTGGCTACGCCGGTCTGACCAGGCCGCGCTTGTAGCCGCTGATCAGCACGCCTCCGAGGATGACCACGCCTACCGCGACCGCGGCGACGAGCCACGCGGGTGCGCCAAGGTCGATCAAGCCGACGATGAAGAACCCTTCCCACAAAGAGATGTAGGTGAAGTACACGTGATTGATGTATTTCAACGAGTCCGATGTTCGGAGCGCTAGCAGGCCGCGAGACACGATGACGATCGCGAGTGCGATCAGGATCGAATAGATCGTTCGCTGTTCGCCCCCGAGGTTGGGCCAGTCGACCGCAACGGTCGCGGTCAGGAACACGGCCAGCACGATCAGGGCGGCGACATAGAGCCTCTTGATCCAGGTTTGGGCGAACGGGCGGAGCGCCAGGGCCCCGACGACCAGGCCGGCGATTCCACGGGCGACATGAAAGGTGAGAAGGGTGATTCGTAAAGCAGCCATGTCGACTTGAACTGGGATGGCGCGCGGACCTATTTCAGGCTTGCCAGCCAGTCCGGCAGGTGCGAACATTTGCTCGATGTGATCCCACCATCACCGGAAGCGATCGAGCTGGGCCTGAACACGGCCGACCCGGCCACGCTCGTGATCGACCTCAACTGCGCCTTCGCCTCGATCGAGCAGCAGCACGATGTTTCGCTGCGCGGCCGGCCGCTGGCGATCGCCGCCTACGCGACCGACGCGGCGACCGTCGTCTCCTCCTCGCGCGAGGCGCGCGACCTCGGGATCAAGACCGGCATGAAGGTGTTCGAGGCGAAGGCGATCTTTCCCGCCATCGCTGTGCGGGAGCCGAATCCGCCCCTCTACAGGTCCGTCTCGGACAAGCTCATGGAGATCATCGAGCAGCACACACCGGACGTCATGCGGATGTCGATCGACGAGGCGTCGATGAGCCTGGCGGGGACTCCGGATCTTCGGAAGCTCGGACCCGAGGGGGTCGGCCTTGCGGTCAAGAGGGCCATCCGAGAGGAGATCGGCGAGTGCGTCACGGCGTCGGTCGGAGTCTCGACCTCGATCTGGATGGCCAAGCAAGCCTCCAACCTCGACAAGCGAGACGGCCTGCGGCGGATCGACCACACCAACCTGGTTGCGGTGTTCGAGCGGTTGTCTTTGACCGACCTGTCGGGCATCGCCGAGGCGAGCGCACGCAGGTTGGCTCGCGGCGGCATCCTGACGCCGCTGCAGTTCCTGCGCGCGACACCCCCGCGCTTGCGCTTTGCGGGGATGCACGCGGAGGTGGCGCGCGGCTGGAGCATGCGGCTGCGCGGCTTCGAGGTCGGCGGATTCGAAGGTGTGAGGCGCAAGAGCTACAGCCACTCCCACGTGCTGGCGCGGGCGACCGCGTCGCAGCGCGACCTCGAGGAGCTGTTGATGCGGCTGTCCGAGATGGTGGGGCGGCGGCTTCGGGCGGCCGGCAGGCGAGGCAGCGTCGTTTCGGTGGGGGTCGTGTACCGGCCCGACGCCGGCCACTTCTCGCGGCAGGCCAAGCAGCCCGCGCCGATCGCGACCGGGGACGAGATCTATCGCGTGGCGCTTTCTCTGTTGGCGGCGAGGGATCCGCGGCGGACGGTCGGCACGCTCGGCGTGGGGTTGTCGGGGCTGGTCGACGCTGACGCGGGGCAGCTGGACCTGTTCAGTTCTTCGGCCGGGCCGCGGTTGGCTCGGCTGGAGGCGGCGGTCGACCGGATTCGGGACCGTTTCGGGGAGGATGCGGTCCAGCGCTCGCGTCTTCTTGGGCGGGCGCCGGTGGTCAGGGACAGGATCGCGTTTGGGAATGCGGGGCATCCCGATGAGGCGGCGCGAAATAAGTCGTGACTTCTCGGCGCATGAAGAACAAGATCACGACATGGCCTCCAGCACAGGGGAGGCTGCTGGGGCGGCATGGGAAGGCGCTGATCTAGACCGACCGCTGGTCGGGGAAGATCCGGGGACGGATTCGCTCGCGGAGGCCCGACGCTGGGTCACGGTCTACAGCCACCTCGTCAAGCTCGAGCAGGAGCTGCTGGACGTGCTCGCGGAGACCATCCCGCGGATGCCGGGAGAGGCGCAGAAGGAGGCGGAGGAGACGAACCTGCCGGTGCTCGCGTCGCAGGCGGAGAGGTTCCGGCACCGGTTGGAGTTCTGGATGGGACGGAAGCATGAGATCGAGGCCCGGTAGTGGGCGCTGTGAGGGGGGTTTGAAGGGGACTGTGAAGGGGTGGCGGGGGAGGGTCTGGCGGCTTGGTTGACGGGCTTCGGCGAGTAGAGATTGTTGTGTTAACTGCTTGACAACGAACTTTTGTTTGCTACAATATTGGGGTGGAGAAACTGCGGGCGGCGGTCGACGAATTTGTTCGTGAATCCGGAGACGTAGAGCCCCGAGAGCTCCGCACGCTTATCGACCGCCTCGAAGGCAAGTTCGCCCAGGTCGTCCGCCAGGCCTCCCAGCGCGGCGACCACCTGGCCAGCGGCCACTGCAGCGCGGTCTCCTGGGTCATGGACACCTGCACCATGTCGCAGAGCTCAGCCTCCAACCGGTTGCTGGTCGGCAAGCGGCTGGAAGGGCTGCCGGCGGTGAGCCAGGCGCTGGGCTCGGGCCAGATCGGCTACCAGTCGGCCTCGGTGATCTGCCGGCTGAGCGAGAAGCTGGGTGAGAAAGGCGTGACGCTGGACGAAGTCGAGTGGATCGGCTACGCCCGCCAGTTCTCGATCAAGGA